>Ga0207112_1102_pt1 | contig 22922 bp, 16 predicted proteins | sample Alteio_BWMinHeat_72_FD_153549 | JGI IMG/M metagenome (GOLD analysis project Ga0207112, IMG submission 153549) | Enriched cells from forest soil in Barre Woods Harvard Forest LTER site, Petersham, Massachusetts, United States -... | ecosystem: Environmental > Terrestrial > Soil > Temperate forest >...
ATATCTATCGAGCTGCAGCTTCCAAAAGCTGCCAACAAAGTTTGCATCGGCCTCATGCCGCGGCCATGACCACCTATTTCTGGTGCACCATCAAACAGAATTTTGTTCCCACTGTCATTTACTGCCTCCAGGTTGTAGTCATTATCCACACGCGAGAGTTCTATTTTAACCATGACTATTTTTTTCTTTAGCCCACAAACTTCCAAAAATCATGGCAACAAAACTAACGATTGTGGCGGGTAATAAACTCGGCCAACCTGTTTCATAATACTGGAAAAATAACCACGTGAGTATTCCGCAAACCATTGAAAGAAGGGCTCCGGTGCTATTGGCCCTTTTCCAATGCAACCCTAAAGTCAAGGGAGCGAATAATGAGACCAGGCTTAGGATGGAGGATTCCCCCACCAAATGATAGATGTTCGATCGGAGGCAAGCCATCACGGTAGCAAATGTGGCAAAGCCCAATACACACAATCGGGTGATAAGTAACAATTGTTTGTCATTAAAGCGATCGTTAGCCAAGGGCCTGATAAAATTCTCCGATAAAATCGCAGCTGGCGCAAGTATGGCAGAACTGGTAGTACTCATGATGGCAGAAAGCAATGACCCAAAAAATAACACTTGAACGAATATTCCAGTGTGTGATAACACCATTTGTGGCAATGCCAACTGTGGATCGCCTTGCGCAAAATCCGGATACAAATGTTTCACGCACAGACTTATAAATAAGGGGAGCATGGCCACGGTGAGGTAAAGTGCTGCGGCTATAAAGCACGAGCGCACCGCCACTTTTATTGAACCGGAAGACATCACGCGCTGAAATACATCTTGGGAAGGAAGAGAACCTAATCCAAGCACTGACCACGCACTGAGATAAAGTACGATTTCTTTGAATTCTGGCTTCGGTAAAAATCGGTACGTTCCTTTGGGCACATCGCTGATCACACTGATTACTCCACCTGCCTTTTGTGAGAGGATCACCGCCAATGTAACCAGGCCAAGGACAATAATGATACTTTGAAAAAAATCAGTGACCGAGATGGCCCACATGCCACCTATGAAAGTATAGAAGGTTACAACGCTCGCTGCCAATATCACTCCTTGCCACGTCGGCAATCCGGTAATGATATTTAGAATCAGACCCATCGCAACGAGCTGAGCTGCGATATACCCGATATAGGGCGGAGCGAGAAAAAAACTGGCAATCAATTCAGTCCGTTTACCAAAGCGTTGCTCAAAAAAATCGCCCAACGTAAGCAACTTCATGGAATACAGTTTACGGGCGAAGAATAGTCCGAATAAGATTAAACACAAGGCACCACCAAACGGATCTTCGATGACTGAATACAACCCGCCCTTAAGAAATTCAGAAGATGCGCCAAATACAGTTTCTGATCCAAACCATATCGCAAACAATGCCGCTGAACTCAACGCCAACGGCAAACTGCGGCCCGCCAACATAAAATCACCAGTGCTTTTAACTCTTCGTGATGCCCAATAGCCGATAGCTATCGTCAGACCCAGATATGCAATAATGAAGAAAAGTAACAACGAATAAGTCGTGAAAATTAATATTCAGTCAATTTCACTTGCGTTTAGTTATTTGAAAAGTGCGGCTGATATTAAAACCAAAGCGTACATCACCCGGTTTAGTGTCCGTATGTGTGACTATCGTATTGGGGTTCAGTCCCAAACTGTTGGTGAAAATCAACTGAAACACATGCCCGCCTGTTTCAATGTCAAGACCACCACCAACAGAATTATAGTAAGGTGAGTTTGCATGTACATTCATCCTGGAATAATATTCACCAATTAACGACAAGCTGCGGGTAACTCTAAATCTTCCACCAAAAGCAATGGCAATGTCATCGTTGTTTTCTATGGACTTATCCACGGCATTTCTATGGATGAACGTGGGGGCAATCTGGGCTGAGAATTTGGAGGAGAATTTTCGGGCAATCAATAACTCGGCAGCATATGACATTCGGTCACTAGTCGACGGATTAGGAATTCCGTTACTGGCCGCATCCGCAGCATTCGGATAAGGTTGATACATCACTGTACCTACTCCTGTTATTGTTACGGGGAAACTTTTTGCGCCACTGCTCTGTCGTGCAATTTTATAACGTAAGAACAAGTCCTCCATTTTATTGTCGTAATAAAAGTTACGACCAATACCTACGCCCAGTCGATCTGTGATCCCGTACTCCAATCCAAGGCGAACAGCGGGATATCCATCCAACCCCCACACTTGATAGGCGCCTGTGCTAATCGGTTCAAATCGATGCGAAAAAATAAATTCCAATTCACCTTTGCCTTTTGTCTCTACGGATTGCCCATTAATAATGCGAGTACCTTTGAAAGTCTGTGTGACATAATTGACCTCTGCCTTTTGGTTTTGTTCTAATTCTTTCATCAGATCGTCTTGGGCAAAGGAGCAAATACCTGAAAGTAAAAAGGTAAGAGTAAAAATCTTCTTCATAATGACTTGTAATTAAATTCAACAGTGACCTCTACCTGTTCGGCAATATTCTTCCAAAGCAATTGAGGAATGGTTATCTTATAATCTTGAAGTTTCACCATAAACTTTGCTTTCATAGTCAACACTCCATTAGCATTTATCATAGTACCAGGAATCTCCACGTCCTCGGTTACGCCATGGATGGTCATTTTTCCAGTCGCACTTGCTTTTTGCTCTCCGGTCGCGGTAGGCTGGTATCCGGAAATTTTTCCCTGAAAGGTGGCTTTAGGGAACTGCTCGGTCTCCATATATTTATCATTGAAATGCTCTTTCATCAACGATTTCGCAAACTCAAATTCTTTTATCGGAATTGAGAAAACAATGTCTCCGGTAGCTTCATTAAAAATACTGCTCGACTTCGTATTCACAGCAGAAATGTCTTCAATAGCAGCATTAGAAAAAAACTTGATGTACGTCTTATCCGCAGTAAATTTCTGGGAATAAGCAAGAAACGTCACACCAATCCCCGCCAGAATCAACAATATTTTTTTCATCTGTAAATAATTGTTTAAAGTAGTATTAAGTCAGGCCCATTTCCAACTTCTTTCTTTTGGGTCAATTCGAACGCAGCAATTTTATCCAATCTGGAAAATTTGAAACAAGGTAGGCTAAAAAAGAAAATCCCCCAAAGGCATTTCTATAAGTATTGCATCCTATCGTTTAAGCCTAAAAATACACTTTTTTAATTTTACCCCAATAAGTGGTAATGATTTTACCACAATAAATGAGGACAGGTTTAACTGTTCAATAAAAAATCAATTGCCTCTTCCTTAGTATCGAACATCTGCATATTGCGATTGTAAATTATATTATACCCATTGATGATTTGCCTCTTGACCTCATTAAACCCCACAATCGCTTGTCTTTCGATCACTGCAATTGCTTCTTCACGTTGATCCGATCTAAAATGTTCCATAAACTTTGGAGTCAAAAAATTCTTCTCGTTAAATAACGCCAGAACCAGTTGTTTCTTCTTTCCGTTGATCAACAATTTCCTTGCGTCCATAAGCACATCAATCATTTTTGCGTCTTTGCAGTTGCTAAAATCTACCTCTAAGATTTCTCGTCCCTTAGCAACAATATTTCTAATCCCTGCCATCTAAAATAAACTCAAGTATTGGTGTTACAAAAGTAGCTATTCGACTAAATACCGTCTTCATACTTCCTCTAAAAATTAAAAATTTGACTTAGATTTAGGAATGGAAGCATTTCAAATCTGGCTTAAAGAATTCAAATACAATTGCGCTAAATGCGGTCAAATTTGTAAGCTTCCAAATAATCTTCAAGTCTATTTAGATATTTCAGCAGGGGATTCTACACATTATTTGGCGTGTCCATACATAGAGTGTAATGGAATGAGAGTCATTAAAGATTCCGAACTCATCAGCCTTTTTAAAAGGGTAATTAATCCTTCTCTCTGTTTAACTTTTGAATTTCCTTGTACCCCCTGACGGCTTTGAGAATCCACTAAAAAAGTGTGGTTACTTAAATGAAACAGATGAAAGTTTGCAGTATGATTTTGACCTTAAAATCGTCACCGGGTTCGTGAAATTCAATATTTCATACATCCAATAAAATAATGCCTGTTTGATTAGGTCTTTTCGTCCGGCAATCATTTGATTGTTGCCGTTGCTTGTTTGATTACTTTGAAACCAAGAAATTACTTTGTTGATGATCGGGTTAGCCCCTTATATATTGATGATTGAATTAGATTATCAATACTAAATACTTGGGAATTGGGTAACTTTATCTTGTGACTACTAAGAAACTACTTTGGATAATAGCTGTGAGCATTCTTACTGGATGCACCTATTCTGATTTACCGAGCGTTTCTTTCGTTGGAACTTGGACATTAACTAACCTTGAAATAACTTGTGCGGACAACTCTGTTTCAAATACACCCTGCTTTGATTGTAAAAACTTAGTAATCGCTCCTGACGGTACATACAATTTTGCCAGTCCTCACCTTTTAGTGATAGACAGTGGACGATATCGTGTTAGCGGGAATACAATATTTTTTACATCTACAATTGGTGAATTTTTTATTTATCAATACCATATGGTGAGTACTAAATTAATTTCTACTCCTTTGAACTTACCCACCACAGGGTGTGCATCCACTGACAATTATATTAAAATTAGACGTTAAGCCTTTTCCTTCTTACGTATAAGGTCTGCATATCCTGTAAGAAATAAGCTGTACTGCTTTCATGCATTGCCAGATATTGATGATTAGCATTGACAACGGCAATGATGCCGTCAATTGATTCACCTTTGTTCTTCACCAGCTTTACATTGTTGTTCGAGTCGTAATACGTTCTAACATTTTGGAATTGCCAACGGGTAACAGGCGAACGTTCGAGCCGAATACGGTTTGGAGAACGTAGAGGAAAAGTAAAAACTATCCCCCGTTACTTTGCCTTTGGTTTTGTTCATTAAGGTTATCCCATTGCTTGTTGGGGTGAGCAGGTTTACCCCATACGAATAGAATATTTTACCCCAATAACACCTCTGATTTTACCCCAATTGGGGTAAAGAACCCCTTAATTTAGCAAAATTCCCATAAAAGAAAATCCCCCAAAGTCCTTGACCCCGGGGGATAATCTTGTCTATAGTTGGCTTTAATCTGATGCTAAAATAGTACCGCCTGTGAAACAAGGAAATTTAAGGGCGCCAAAATGTTCTTTTGCCTGTTTAATTGCTGATTTTATCGGTAAGTCGACTTTACACTGTCTTTTTTAGTCGAATCGCCTTTTAGAAACTGCTTCTTAATTCGTTCTTTTAACTGAGGTTTTGACCCAGGGAAAGTGGTACGCCTGCTGAAATCGTAGCTTGCGTAAAGAAGCAACAACAAAAATACCACCGCTAGGATGACGAATATTTTCTTCGAACGGCTCACGTTATGTAAATGTAAAGTCTATTGGGAAACGAAAAAAGAGTGATAAACAAATCCTTCTTTGATTATCATTGCACCTTAAATCCATGCAATACCTTTTTCCCAGCGATTTTATGTTCGGCACAAGCACTGCGGCCACGCAGATTGAGACTGCATTTGAACATGATTGGCAAGGTTATCAATCAAAAGATGGATTTGTTTTCGACCGTACAACCGATCACGAACTGAAATTCAAGGAGGACGCTGCGTTGATCGCTTCAATTGCTCCACATTATAGAATGGGGCCAATGTGGAGTAAATTACAGCGCTCACCTTTAGCGGAATTGGATCCTGAAACTGTTAATGAATACCGGTTATTCCTTCGAGACCTTCGCAACCGTGGAGTAAAAATCATGATGGTGCTGCACCATTTCACAAATCCAAAATGGTTTGCTGAATTCGACAGTTGGGAAAAAGAAACAAATATTCATTTTTGGGTTGATTTTGCTAAGAAGACTGTTGATACTTTTGGCGAGTTCGTCAGCCATTGGAATACTTTCAACGAACCCAATGTCTATGCAAGCAACGGTTGGATCACGGGATTCTTTCCACCATTTAAAAACAATCCTGTAAAGGCCGGGATTGCCGTGAAAAACATGGGAAAAGCTCACGACATTATCTACGATTATATCAAATCAAAATTTCCAGATCAGCCAGTGGGCATTTCTCATAATGCGATTGTCTTTTCCGCCGAAAACGCACTTGGTTGGTTCCCGGCAAAACTTAGCGATATGTGGTTTATGGAATGGGTACCCAAGCATTTTGAAAAGGTAGATTTTTTTGGAATGAGTTATTACGCTCGCGTGCCACACGACCCAATGCCTATCACCTATATTGACTCGCCGGAAAAAATGAGGCAATTGGGAAGACCACATGACGATATGTGGGAATATCACCCCGAAGGCCTCCGCACATGCATCGATAGGTATTGGAAAAAATATAAAAAACCTATAATCATCACGGAGAACGGTGTGTGTGATGAGAGTGATGTACTTCGGCAGCAAGCTATTATCGACTATGCGAAAATTCTTCACCATGCACTTCAAGACGGAATAGATGTGCGGGGTTATTTCTGGTGGAGCACATGGGATAATTTTGAATGGCACCTGGGCCCCACATTCAAATTTGGACTATATGAATGCGACTTGGAAACGAAAGAACGAAGGCCAAGGCCGAGCGCGGAAATATTTAGGAAACTAGCTCACTATAAAATAATCGCTGACGCAGGTGCAAATACGGTACTGGATGAAGTATTGATTAACTAACTAATCCTTTAACACTCGCAACTCCACTCTTCGGTTTAGCGCGCGGGCTTCTTCAGTTTTTTCCGTGGATAAGGGTTGTGTACCGCCAAAAGCCTTAGTCGCGATCCTGTCTTTTGCAATCCCTTTGGAGGACAGATATTTTTTTACAGCATCAACTCGATCTTGCGAAAGTTTAAGGTTGGCATCCGCACTGCCTTGATTATCCGTGTGACCCTCCAATTGGATTTCAACTTTTGTGTTTGATTTCATCATAGCCACTAGTTCATCCAATTCAGTAAACGAGCCAGGCTTGATGACAGCCTTCCCCATATCAAAAATCAAATGATTTAACCTTACTGTCTTATTAGTAGGTGTCAACTCTATATCCTGAACAATACTGTTATTATTGGATTCTTTAGGATCAACAATTACGGTTCGCGGTATATATCCGATAGCACTTGCTGTTACCTGATATTTGGAAGAACCGAAAATGGAAAAAGAATACGTGCTGTCATTAAAAGATCCTGAAAGGCTGCCTGTAGGATAACTTTTGTAATTAATTTTTGCCGCTATACCCTTACCCGAAATTGCTTTTTTCACTTTACCCTGAACTATAATTTCAGTATTTTGTGAATGCAGATTTTTTATAAACAACAGCAAAACGAAAGTGCAAATAAAATTTCTTAGCATGGATAAGTCAAAAGTTAAATCAAGTTCAAAAATCCACTTTCTCCCAATCGAAAACAACAGGAGGGTATTGTATTGTCGGTCAATAGGTTAAGAAAGTCGGTAAATATACTCTCAGTTGACATTGCGATCCTTGACTTTACAACTCTAGTTCAATAGTCTCTCCCGCTGAATAGCCCTCGTCATCTTTTTTTACGTCCAAATCGCCCTTCTCGACTTTCAACTTTTCACGTATTACTTTCTCACTTTCTTCTTTTTCCCCGAATAGGTTTGCTTGCTCTGGCTCTTTCGCTTTTGGTGACCTTGGTTTTGGCGGCTGCCCGTTGACGAGCGGCTGGTTCGGGTTTTGCTGTTCTTGCTTTGTTTCGAAGAGGCTTGCTTGCCTGCTCTCCGGATCCTCGGCGTAGGAGGGCCTTCCCTCCTGCTCTTTTTTTTTTGACGACTGTAGCTTTTCGCTTTCAGTAGTCTCCGTAATTTCATTTTCGTCATCACCTTCTTCGAGGCCGGTCTCTTCCGGTTCTTCTACCGGCTTCACTTTGGTGACCTTATATTGGGAGAGTCGGTTACCCAATGCCTTCCAGCCTTTTACGTCAATAAGATCCTCCAGATTGACAACTTCTATTTCTTTATCCTTCCCTTTTCCTTTAACGACTTCGATTTCAACTTCAGGGCTATCGGACGTAGTTACAAACTCTAATCGTGAGCCAATACCTTCCGTAATGAAATTAAATTCTTTATCAGGAGAGGTCGTTTCAATTTGGAAACGCTTTACAAAATGCTGTTTACTTTCTCCGTCCCAATACACAGCCGAGATAGCTTTTTTGGGGTGAAACTTCTCAATCAACAAAGTTTTATTTTCGGGCTCAAAGCGAGTTGTTAATTCGTAATTCGTGATTTTATAGTTTCCCGATTTGGTAATGGATAGAATCTGGTCATCACCATCAAACTTGCCAACATGCCAGCCGCGCTTGTCTTTATTCAAACGACCGCTTGCCTCATCAAACCATAATTCAAGCCCGCTTAGTGTTGAACCGAGTGATTCTTTGAAATCAATTTTGCGAACAGGATACTTTGTAATTGTATTTCCTCGCGCACCACGACCCTTCACTTCCATTTCAGAAAAATCAAAATCAAAAATCTTTTTGCGAGCGGTACTGCTCTGGCTCAATTTCACTTCTACAATCTCAGCCTCACCATTTGGATTGGCACTTAGGTAATGCACTTTGCTATTCGGATTGCCCTGGTCAAGATTGTATTCTTTATCACGGATGATGGCCGGCATCGAGAAACGCTTGGCAAAAGTCTTGCCGCTCTTGCCATCACTGTAAATTAAATTATACACCATGCGTTCATCACCTTTCTTCCAGATGCCTACGTGCAAAATGTCCTTGCCCATAAACACCTTTTCGTTGATGCGGCTCACTTTTACCTTTCCATCTCTGCGAATGGCAATCACATCATCCAATTCAGAACAGTCTGCGATGAATTCATCTTTCTTCAATCCCCAACCGATAAATCCGTCTTCCTTGTTCACATACAATTTTTGGTTGTTCGCAATTACTTCGGTTGCCGTAACCGATTGGAAACTCTTGATTTCTGTTTTGCGCTCGCGGCCTTTTCCGTATTTATCCAATAAGTTTTGGTAGTAAGCAATGGCATATTCTGTCAGGTGTTTCAGATGGTGCAGCACTTCCTTCAATTCCTTTTCCAAGTCACGCATCAACTCATCCGCCTTAAATGAATCGTATTTGGAAATTCTCTTGATTTTGATTTCAAGCAACCGAAGAATATCATCTCGGGTGATCTCGCGATAGAATTGCTTTTTATAGGGTTTTAGTCCTTTGTCAGTAGTGTTGATTACATCTTCAAACGTCTCGCATTCTTCAATCAGGCGATAAATTCGTTTTTCAATAAAAATCTTCTCCAATGAGGAGAACAGAATCTTCTCCATCAACTCTCCCTTTCGAATTTCTAATTCACGTTTCAGTAATACCCGGGTGTTCTCCGTATTAACTTTCAGAATTTCGTTTACCTTCATGAACATGGGCTTGTCGCCGACAATCACGCATGCATTGGGAGAAATAGAAACTTCACAGTCAGTGAAAGCATATAACGCATCGATCGCAATTTCTGGAGAAATACCAGGTTGCAGATTCACCAAAATTTCAACGTCTTTTGCCGTGTTGTCAACCACCTGCTTCACTTTGATCTTTCCCTTTTCACTCGCTTTAACAATTGACTCCATCACTGACGTGGTAGTTGTGCCAAATGGAATATCTTTAATCGCTATTGTCTTCTTATCAATGATCTCAACACGTGCCCGCACTTTGATTTTTCCTCCACGGTAGCCTTGATCGTATTCCGAAAAATCAGCTATGCCACCGGTTGGAAAGTCAGGATAGATTTTCGGATTCTTTCCTTTCAAAACATCGATCGAGGCTTTAATTAGTTCACAAAAGTTGTGAGGCAATATCTTTGTAGACAATCCCACAGCTATCCCCTCCACCCCCTGCGCCAGTAATAATGGGAATTTTACCGGAAGCGTTACCGGTTCCTTCTTTCTTCCATCATAGGAAAGTTGCCATTCAGTAGTTTGAGAATTGTACACTACATCTAAAGCAAACTTGGAAGGCCGTACCTCAATATAACGTGGAGCCGCAGCCGGATCCCCCGTGCGCACGTCGCCCCAGTTTCCTTGCGTATCAAATAAAATTTCTTTCTGACCAAGATTAACGGTCGCTTCCCCTATCGCAGCATCCCCATGTGGATGGTACTGCATCGTGCTTCCAATAACATTAGCCACTTTATTAAAGCGGCCATCATCCATTTCTTTAAGCGCATGCATTATTCGTCTTTGCACTGGTTTGAAGCCATCTTCAATGCGGGGGACTGCCCGCTCCATGATTACATACGAAGCATAATCGAGAAACCAGTTTTCATACATGCCATCAATGGCGATGGAATGGACTACACCATCGTTCGATTGCTCTTTACTTCCTTTTGATATTTTCTTACTCATGTGTTTCGTTGCCCGTTTCAGGTTACAAGTTGCAGGTTTGCCTACTGCTCAGCGCCTACTTCCAACTCCTCTTTTTGTTCTACTTTATCCAATTCAATCCTCAGGTTGTCAATAATAAAATCCTGGCGGTCTGGTGTATTTTTACCCATGTAAAATTCCAAGGTTTTGATAAGGTGTTTCTCTTTATCAATCAACACTGGTTGCAATCGGATATTCTCCCCGATGAATGTTCCAAACTCTTCTGGAGAAATTTCTCCTAATCCTTTGAAGCGTGTGATCTCGGGTTTGCTTCCTAACTTTTCGACCGCTGCTTGTCGCTCTTCCTCGCTGTAGCAGTAGATGGTCTCCTTTTTATTGCGAACACGGAACAATGGAGTATCCAAAATATAAACGTGACCTGCCTTTACTAAATCGGGAAAGAATTGTAAAAAGAAAGTCATTAACAAAAGCCTGATGTGCATTCCATCAACATCTGCATCGGTAGCTACAATTACTTTGTTGTAGCGCAAACCATCAAGCCCGTCTTCAATGTTCAATGCGTGTTGCAACAAGTTAAACTCTTCATTTTCATAGACTACTTTTTTAGTGAGCCCATAACAATTAAGCGGCTTTCCCCGCAAACTGAACACAGCCTGCGTTTCCACATCACGCGACTTGGTGATTGAGCCACTGGCAGAATCTCCTTCTGTAATAAAAATTACCGACTCAGACCCCTTCTCTCCTTTTGCATCATCGAAATGAAAGCGACAGTCGCGAAGTTTTTTATTATGGAGATTTGCTTTCTTTGCGCGTTCGTTCGCCAATTTTTTAATTCCTGCAATCTCTTTGCGTTCGCGCTCCGATTGCAAAATGCGCTTGAGCACAGAATCAGCTACCGTTGCATTTTTGTGGAGGTAGATCTCCAGCTCTTTTGAAACAAAATCTCCAACAAAATTTTTCACTGATGCACCTTCGGGTGCCATGTTGATCGAACCTAACTTTGTTTTAGTCTGCGATTCAAACACAGGTTCTTGCACGCGAACAGCAATCGCACCGATGATGCTCGCACGAATGTCGGCCGCATCGAAATCTTTTTTATAAAAATCGCGAACACCTCGAACAATCCCCTCACGGAAAGCGGCTAAATGCGTTCCGCCTTGTGTAGTATTTTGACCATTGACAAACGAATAATATTCTTCTCCATATTGATTGCCATGTGTCAAGGCAACTTCAATATCATCGCCTTTGAAGTGAATGATTGGGTAACGGATTTCTTCTGCATCGGATTTTTGTTTTAACAAATCAAGTAATCCGTCTTTAGAATAAAATTTCCTTCCGTTGTAATTGAGGGTAAGTCCGGCATTCAAAAATGCATAGTTCCACATCAGATCATCCAGATATTCAGGAATGAAGTGATAATGTTTGAACATCGTCTCATCCGGTTCAAACTCAACCAGCGTTCCGTTTTTATCTGGCGATTTGGATTGCTTCGGATCGTTGGTGAGAACTCCCTTTTTAAATTCCGCCAGCTTTGTGACACCATCTCGGAAAGCTTGCACCTTAAAATAATTGGAGAGCGCATTCACGGCTTTCGTACCTACGCCATTCAAACCCACTGACTTTTGGAAAGCTCCTGAATCGTATTTCGCGCCTGTATTTATTTTTGAAACTACATCTACGACTTTGCCCAAAGGAATTCCACGTCCATAATCTCGCACGACCACTTTTTGGTCTGTGATTTTTACATCGATGGTTTTTCCATACCCCATCATGTGCTCGTCAATACAATTGTCAATTACCTCTTTTACCAACACATAGATGCCATCATCTTTTGCAGATCCATCCCCTAGCTTACCAATGTACATCCCCGGCCGCATGCGGATATGCTCCCGCCAGTCGAGCGACCGGATGCTCGCCTCGTTATATTCCATGCTGTCTTTCGCCATAGTGCTATCGTGGTTAAAAAAATAAAAAGTCAAAAAAGACCAGGATCATTTATTAGAAAACTTTTCACTTAATCGCAAATTTATGATCTTCTTCAAAACGAATGATTACATTGACTACCATGATGAAAAAAATATTTTTAATTTTTCACAGAGGAAAAATCATGTTAGTCAAATAAATCACTCATTGGGACAGAAGCAAATAAAAAAATGATACTCACTAAAAGTTGCAAATGCATAATCCAGGTTAAAAAATAGAGCGGACAAATTCCTTCTTTAAAGTAAAGAAATTTTCAGGGCATTTCATGAACATCATACAAATCAAATCTACAAATCTGAAAGAAGGATAAATCAATAACTCATTGGCAGTCAGGTCTGAGAAAACCCAACATCAAACAGGTTGTTTACCAACAAAATTCCGAATAACTCGATAAACCGGCCATGAAGTAGCCCACACCAACAGCAAACCTACGCTTCCATAGATGATCACTCCTAACCTGCCGAAGTCGTATTTTTCGTTGCTGTTATATAGGCTTATAAAACTCAGGCCAATAACAAAAAAGAGGTTGGCGAAAGCAATTAATCCATAAAACCAGGCTTTGAAATCACTTTCTTTCTCAGAAAAAATCCTGCTAACAGCAAACACTAGTGCATTGGCAATGCCGATCACAGCAAGTGCGATGTAAAATAAAGTCTCCCTGGAAAGTAATACAGTTTCCGGATTTTCATTCACTACCACATTCTCAGGTAAGCCTGCATAGACATACATAAAAGATGCCGTAACCCCCAGCAACGAGAAGACCCATACCACCTTTAGAACTTTTAACGCCATCTTGATTACTTTTGAAAGATTTAACGATGCAAATTAGTTTGAAATGCCGGTAAAATGAAAAAATTATTTATTGTTTGTATCCTGATAGCAGGAGGCTGTGGTAAATCACTGCCCACATTGAACGGCATTGACCTCAAACAATGGAAGGACGACAAGAACGGCTGCAAGCACTATCGCGAAAAGACAATTGACTTGCTCTCCTCACAATTTGACAAAATAAAAGCACTTGACGAAACTCAAATCTCTCAACTGTTCGGCAAGCCGGACCAAACCGAACTTTACCGGCGCAACCAGAAGTTTTACACTTACTTTTTGGAGCCTTCGGAAAAATGTAACCCTTCGCAAGAAAAATCAAAAAAAATGGTGATAAGGTTTAATGGAATAAGAATGGCAAAAGAAGTGGAGATTGAGTAGGCTAATATTTTTTCGTTGTCAATAAATTATCTTCGAACACCAAAATTAATAAGACATGACCCACATCGCAGTGATTGGCTCCGGCACTATGGGCAACGGCATCGCCCATCTATTTGCACAATTCGGTTATCACGTTTCCCTTATCGATATCTCGGAAGAGGCACTGAAAAAAGCTTTGGCCACCATCGATAAAAATTTAGCGCGTCAGGTAGAGAAAGGCGCGATCACTGCAGAAACGAAGCAAAAGGCGCTCGCCAATATTTCCACGACTTCGTCTGTTAAAGATGGAATTGCTAATGCCGATTTGATAGTTGAAGCTGCCACTGAAAATATCGAGTTGAAACTTAAAATATTCATGGACATGGACGAAGGTGCAAAATCGATGGCAATATTGGCAACCAACACCTCCTCCATTTCTATCACTAAAATTGCATCGGTAACAAAACGTCCCGAAAAAGTAATCGGCATGCATTTCATGAACCCAGTGCCAGTGATGAAATTGGTAGAAGTAATTCGCGGCTACTCGACCAGCAACGAAACAACAGAGGCTGTGATGGCTCTATCTAAAAAATTAGAAAAGATTCCCGTTGAAGTAAACGACTATCCTGGCTTTGTAGCAAATCGCATTCTCATGCCGATGATTAACGAAGCAATTTATTCTTTGTACGAAGGCGTTGCGGGAGTTAACGAGATAGACACCGTAATGAAACTCGGCATGGCCCACCCGATGGGTCCGCTCCAACTGGCCGACTTCATCGGCCTCGATGTTTGCCTTTCGATTCTAAAAGTCTTGCAAGATGGCTTCGGCAATCCAAAGTATGCGCCATGTCCACTTTTAGTAAATATGGTCCAAGCTGGACATAAGGGTGTAAAATCCGGACGTGGGTTTTATCAATACAAAGCAGGAAGCAAGGACCTGGTAGTCTCTGAGAGGTTTAAGCTAATTTATTAACCCAGATACTCTGGTTACTGTGTCCCACCGGCAACCGGTTACTGGAGACTGGCAACCGGCCACCGGTTACCCGCTACCCGACGTCCCCACACTCATATTCGAAATAGGCGCCACATCCAATCCACAAAACTTACCATCTAAAAACTTATAATGCGCTGCCATCGCAATCATCGCCGCATTGTCGGTGCAGTATTGAAATTCTGGAATAAAAATTCTCCAATTTAATTCCTCGGCTGCTATATTCATCGCATTTCGTAATCCAGAGTTGGCAGCCACGCCTCCGGCAATCGCAATCTCTTTTATTCCCGTTTGCTGGGCCGCGAGTTTTAGTTTCTGTATAAGCATTTGCACCAAGTGCCGCTGCAAGCTGGCACAAATGTCGTTCAGGTTCTTCTCGACAAAATTTTCGTCTTCTTTTTTTCGGTCACGCAAGAAATAAAGAAAGGCTGTTTTAATTCCACTAAAGGAAAAACTCAAGTCAGGCATTACAGTCTGTGAAAATTTAAATGCATTTGGGTTTCCTTCTTTCGCAAGCTTATCAATCAACGGTCCGCCTGGGTAAGGCAACCCCATCATCTTCGCAGCCTTATCGAAGGCCTCGCCCACAGCATCGTCTTGTGTCTCCCCGATCACCTGCATGTCAAGAAAATCTTTTACTAAAACTATTTGCGTATGACCACCACTCACCGTCAAACACAAAAAAGGAAATTGGGGCCGAGGTTCATCCCCGCTTGCCGATGCTAGTCGGGAAGGAATAAAGTGAGCCAGTACGTGGGCTTCCATATGGTTGACTTCGATTAAAGGTAAATCAAGTGCCAAAGCCATACCTTTTGCAAATGAAACGCCAACAAGCAGGGAACCCATTAGTCCCGGCCCACGGGTAAAAGCAATAGCATTTAATTCATTGTTTTTGATACCGGCCTGCAGCATCGCATCGTTAACTACATGCCATATGTTTCTCTGATGAGCACGTGACGCCAATTCGGGCACCACACCGCCATATTGGTAATGAATGGCCTGTGAGGCTATAACATTATTCAGTACCTTGCCTGCCCGAATCACCGATGCAGAAGTTTCATCGCATGAAGACTCAATGGCAAGGATTGTTGGAAGTTGCTGACTCATGAACCTGCAAGTTATCAAAAACAGGATTTTGTTTTGGTTTAGGAAAGTTTTCCTGTACTCAGCCTTCCTATTCGCTGTTTTTTTTACCCTTAGCTTCCTGATCCTTCAATTCCCCCAGGTGCAAACCGTCTTGATCAGCCGCTATCTTTCCGGCTTCTCGCAAGTCTTAGGATTTCCAACAACTGTCGAGTCAATGGATCTTCGCTGGTATGACCGGCTGGAGTTGAGAAATGTTAAGATTAAAGACTCTGAAAACAATACCATGATTTCAGTGGACCGGCTGTTAATCAATTTTGAAGTACTCAGCCTGTTAACAAAAGGAAATATCAATATTGATGCAGCCGACATTGAACACGCCGAGGTCAGCCTGATTAAAATTACAGAGAGTGACACATCAAAGAATTTGAATTTTAACATATTCATCAAGAAAATAAATGAAAAATTCTCTTCCGGAGGAAGCGGGCAAAGCTCAGCCAAACTGAGCATCAGTGAGATTGCCTTAAACAATTCAAAATTTATTTATAACGACAACGAAAATGATTCCATTAAGAATGGATTCGATTACTATCATTTTAATTTGGATGTCGACGATGGTGACATTAATTCATTCCAGGTCATTGGCGACACAATTCAATTTGGAGTAAAGAGTTTAGACATCCTCGATCACCAGACAAAGCTTGGCATAAAAGACCTTTCCACCTACTTCAGGATTTCGCAAAGCTCAATGGAATTTCTAAATCTAAATCTCCATGCCGGCAAAAGTGTTATTTCAGATACGATCATTTTCACTTACCAAAGTCAGGATGATCTTAATGACTACTTCAACGAGAAAGTCAATATTCACGCGAAGCTAAAAAACACAATTCTGGATCCCCTTGATTTGGCGCTGTTTACTTATGGATTACCACCCTTGCCAAATCCGGTAAAATTAAATGGGGTGTTCAATGGAAAAGTGTCGCGGTTTACGTTTAGCAAAATGAATGTAGCTTGGGGAAATTCAAGAATCCAGGGCCGGTTGAGCATGGACGGCATGCCAAACATCCATGAAACATTCATTGATCTCAAAATAAAGGACGGCATCATTGATCAAAATGATATTCGGTTCTTATTATCAGAGAAAGCATTTAGCGCATTAAGACCGTTAGGCAGGACGGAAGCCAAAGCTGAATACACCGGATTCATCAACGATTTTGTGGCAAAGGGAAGCTTAGCAACTAAGTTGGGGAAAATAAATTCAGATTTAAATCTTAAAATCAACGAGGCTGATGTAAGCCAATCGACTTTTAGTGGCAATATGAAACTAGATGATTTTCAAATTGGCGTTTATCTCAACGATACGATTAATTATCAACGTGTTACACTCAATGGCAAGATCAAGGGAAAAGGGCTTACCCGTGAGAACACTGATTTTATTTTGACCGGAAGTATTAATTCATTGGGTTTTCGTCATTACAACTACACGAATATCAACACCAATGCTCGATTTGCACGCCAGCTTTTCAATGGGGACCTCTCTATCAACGATCCCAATTTAATTTTCAATGCAAAAGCATTTATCGATTTCCGAAAAGGAAAAGAGTTGATTCAAGTGAAAGCCAATTTAGATACAGCTTTTTTCCAAAAGCTAGGTTTTACCAAACGGCCTTTGTTTGTTCGGTCTTATTTTGATATAAACACGAGTGGCTTGAAACTCGACAGTCTATTTGGATCAATTGTACTGCGCAATTCCGTTTTGAAATTTAATGACCAGGTCTTAACACTTGATTCTGTACACCTGGTTTCAACACAAGAAGGAACTGATCGACAGCTGCAGTTGCGAAGTTCGATAGCTGATTTCATGATGAAAGGTGATTACCGTTACTCAACTTTATTCGATGACGCTCAAAAGTTTGGGCGTGAGCTCTATTTAAAAATGAATAACAACCGTGAGTCGCTGCAGTCCTATTACCAAAAAAAGAAAGTCAATGGAGGATCATATCGCGTTGCTTTTGACCTGACCGTGCATGATATGCTTCCTCTTGCAGTGTTGGGAACGCTGGATCTTTTTGTCTCGCCGGGCACGAAACTTACCGGAAATTTTTCGCACAGCGAAGTATCTTCGCTCAATTTTACAAGTAAACTGGATACGATTACTTATAGAGGAAAAACATTTTTTAAGAACGAAGTTGAATTTAACGGTACCAAGTCACAAGACAGTTTGCAATTGAATGCTTCACTAACAGTTCGATCAGCTAACCAATACTTTTCCAATTCCTTTAAGACAAAAAACATTTTAGCTCAGGCCCAATGGGAAAGGGATCACATTCGGTTCGATTTTGATGCGGATCAGGACGGCAACGATAATATCGTTCGACTAAAATCGGAATTGGATTTTTTACATGACAGCATTCGTGTAAAAATTCTTCCTACACAGCTTCGGATCTTCGATGAGAATTGGGGCTTCAGTCAGGAGAACTATGCCGTAATGAAAGGGTTTGAATGGAATATTCACCGGCTGCGAGTGCACAAAGGCAACGAGGCTGCAATGATAGAAGGATATGTTTCAGAAGATCCGAATCGTTCGTTGACTTTAAGCATTGACAGCCTTAACCTGAATATTTTGAATTCATTGCTTCAAGAAAAAATTTCCGGAACAGTGAATGGTACCGTAGAGGGGAAAGATCTATACCACAATCCTTTTCTTCAAAATAAAGTTATTATACAAAATCTTACTGTTGATGAATTTTTAGTAGGTGATGTAAGTGGATTAAATAAATGGAACCGTGAGAAAAAGCGCTTCGACCTTAACCTTTCATTGGAAAGAGATGGGAAGAAGACGGTGGAGATGGAAGGTTTTTATGATCCCGCCTTGGCCAGCCCGCTTGATGTAAACGCCAAATTGAAAAACACGAATATCAAAATTATTGAACCATTTATGCGTGGCATTTTTTCCAACATGGATGGCTCGCTCACAGGTAATTATACAATTAAGGGTACTTTCTTAGAGCCAATCATTAATGGTGATGGGAAAATCCAATCAGCACAGTTAACAATCGATTATCTAAAGACTAAATATTACATCACGGGTTCACTTGACTTCTCTCCTACTCAAGTTCTTTTTAAGGATTTTATCCTCACGGATGAATTGAAAAATAAAGCGTCACTCGATGGCTTCCTGACACATAGCAATTACAATGAATTTCGGATCAATCTTGATGCTAACTTCAAAACTTTTCAACTATTAAACACAAATGCAAAAGATAACAGTTTGTTTTATGGTCAGGCGTTTGCCACCGGAAATGTTAACATGTTGGGGCCGCTTAATAATTTAAAGATATCGGCTACTGCGCGATCTGATAAAGGCACAAGAATTTTTATTCCTCTCAATGGCTCTACTGACAATACAAGCAAGAAAGAATTTATAACCTTCGTGAATTTTTCCGATTCCCTTAAGCAAAAAAAGGAGGAACAAAAATTAAAAAGTAAGAATGAGCCCACCGGAATTACCATGGACATGAATCTCGACATCACCCCTGATGCATATGCCGAGATAATATTTGACATAAAGTCGGGGGATATTATTCGTGGATATGGCCGCGGAGACCTCAGGTTACAACTTGACACCAAAGGTGACTTCAGTATGTTCGGGGCGTACGAATTTGAGCGGGGCAATTATAATTTCACACTCTACGACATTATTAACAAAGAATTTACCATCAATAAAGGCAGTCGCATCACCTGGTTTGGCGATCCGTATGAAGCGCAATTAGCACTTACAGCAAGCTATAAGCAGTTGGTTTCCTTTGTCCCAACCCTCACCGTTCAAACACCTGATGTCATCAATAGCCCTCAGATGCGTAGAAAATATCCGGTGGATGTGCAATTGAAGTTAGACGGTGCGATGATGTCGCCACAAATTAATTTTGATATTGTCGCCACTGACCTGCCCAACCAGGTACCAATCAGCAACGGCAGCACTAACACGATTGAATACTTGAGCAATGATTTTAAAGTCTTCAGGGCCAAGATGGACGAGCAGGAATTGAAAAAACAGGTATTCAGCTTGATTATGCTAAGACGTTTTTCTCCTCAAGATGCTTTCGCCACCGGTGGCGGTACGGGCATCTATAGTAGCGTTAGTGAGCTCCTTTCTAATCAATTAAGCTACTGGCTTACACAAGTGGATCAAAACCTGGAGATTAATTTTGATCTCGGGAATTTTGATCAGGAGGCTTTCAATACTTTTCAACTTCGTCTTGCCTATTCCTTTCTCAACGGTCGGCTCAGGATCTCCCGCGATGGTGCATTTAACAATCAATACAACAAGTCAGAAGTAGCCAATATGTTGGGAGACTGGACAGTGGATTACTTACTCACACCAGATGGTAAATTCAAAGTAAAAATGTACAACCGAACCAACATCAACCAACTCTCTGCTCTTACTTCACAAACGGCCATTACCACTGGCTTCAGCCTTTTGAATACACAAAGTTTCAATACTTGGAAAGACTTGCTGACAACCGCTCGTAACCGCAGAAAAAAAGAACTGGCGCAGAGCCCGAAGCAACAAGACGATGACGGCACCAAGTAGTCATCAATTTTCATTTAGTCAATTTGAAACCATTCCGCTCATTGAAAATTGAAAATTCAATGAGTATCTTGCATTAAACCCAACTCCCTATGGATTTAAGCGCAGTGATGAAAAAATATGCCGAACAAATTGGTGGCCAATTCACTGAATACGATCACGCACAATCCATCATTATCATGCCTGTATCAGGAGGACGCTACCAAACAGTGCTGGGAACGATCACGCAAAATGATCTTTATAACCGAAAACTGATTTCTCTCCATTCAAAAATTTGCAGCATTAAACCCGATATCGATTATCGAATGCTATTGGAACAAACTGCTTATTTCAATTATTGCCGGTTTGTAGTGAAAGAGAATTATTTACAAGTCGAAGCGGTGGCCTCTATGATTGGCATCTCTGAAGAAACAATTAAAGAAATGGTACAGGAAGTTGCCAACCTTGCTGATCAGTTTGAGCTGAAGCTAACAGGAGTGGATATTCACTGAATATCTCATTCAATCAAAACCATTTCTTCTTATACTTGAAATACCAGATCATCCCGATAAAAATCAACAACATAAAAATCCATACTCCATAGTAGCCCAGTGTCCAGTGTAACTCTGGCATAAACTCGAAGTTCATACCGTACACCCCCACTATAAATGTCAATGGGATAAAAATGGTAGAGATAACTGTGAGAACTTTCATTACCTCGTTCATGCGTGTGTTCAAAGTATTGATATAAATATCCATCAATCCCGACGTGAGGTCTTTATAGGTATCCAATGAATCGATCAAGTGTGCTACGTGACTATAGATATCAGAAAAAAATCTTGAGTTTGAAGATTGGATAAATCCACTCTCATCTTTAATGAGCTTACTCATCGCGTCCCGCAAAGGATAAAGGGCCTTGCGTAAATAAATCAACTCCTTTTTCAGTCGCTGGATTTTACGGAACTCTTGTCCCGAAGAATCTTTATAAATGTCGTCTTCAATCTGTTCGATCTGTTGCCCAATGGAATCAAGAACAACATAATAGTTATCAACGATGATATCGATTAATCGATAGAGCAAATAATCGGCTTTTTCTTTTCTAATACGTCCCTGATCAAGTCGAATCCGTTCACGTAAAGGGCCAAATAAGTCGCCTTCCTTTTCTTGAAACGAAATCAAATAATCTTTTCCCAGCACGAAACTGATCTGTTCATAATCGATAATATTTTTCTCTATGCGATAAAGCATCTTGAGTGAGAAAAAAAGATAGTCATCATATTCTTCAACCTTCGGCTGTAGGTCGGTGGTGATATCTTCCAATAGTAAGCCATGCAAAGAATAATGTTCCCCAATTTTATTAATTATGGACGTATCACTAAGACCATCGAGGTTGACCCAATTGACCAGATCAGGTTTTTGCTTCGCCAACAACTCATCAATGCCCAGATTGACATACCCCGCAAAATCTTTCCCATTATACTGAATCAACTCAAGAATGATGTTTGGTGCTGGCTCGGGTTTTTGAGTTTCTTTTTTCACATTATAGCATTTTGGTCACTACCTGATATTGAAAGTCCGCCAGTTGAATGCCTTCTTTATCAAACTTTTCTTTAATGGATTTGTTCAAATCGCACTTCAAATCGAATGCATCCGATGGGTTCCGTGTCCATACATAAGCCCTCAGCAGGATTCCGCCATTTAAAAAAGTGAGTGCTCGCACCATCACTGACTGTTCACCTCGTGATATATCAGTTTCACTTCGATTATCAATATAATAGTGATGCTTCAAAGCTTCATCTTGAATTATCCCCATTGCTTTGTCCAGGTTGGCGTTCACAGAAACCGCCAGTTCAATAAAAACACAAATCTTTTCGTCAATGCTTGTAGAGTTAATAATTGTTTCATTACTAATCACGCTGTTGGGCATTATCACACGCCTGTTCTCAAAGTCTTTGATTACAGTATGGCGAAGTGTAATGTCCTCCACATCACCCGTGTAAGACTGCCCAATCTTCACGCGATCTCCTACGCTGAATGGCTTGAAGATCACTAAAAAAAAACCGCTGATAATATTGGTGAATGCTGACTGTGAAGCAAAGCCTACAATGGCGGCCAGCACACCAGCACCCGTCAGTAATCCTGTGCCATATGTATGAAGCGAAGGAATGGATCGAAAGATCACCACAACGGCTGCAAAAAAGAGGATGAAATCAACAGCGTTTTTGAAAAAGTTGTAGCGTGTTGGATCCACTTTAAGCTTTCTCGCTGCCGCCTTGAAAAAGCGACCCACCAAAAAGCGAAGCACCAACGAAATAAGAAAAGTGACCACTAAAACGACCACCACAAAAAAGAATTGTTCCCAATTTTTATCCATAGACATCATAACCCCGAAATTAGTGAATAGTCCACAGCCAATACTTACCAGTTAACAGTTTTTTCGATAGGTAATAATTTACTGTGGTCAGTGGACGGTAGACTGTAGACTTATGTTTATTATTGCAAGAATGTCTTTACGATTGGACGATATTAAGCGGCCAGTAGCGCGTGAGATGGAGGAGTTTGAACCCAAGTTCCGCGCCTCTATGAAAACACGTATTCTGCTGTTGGACAAAATCATGAACTACATCGTGAAACGTAAAGGCAAACAGATGCGGCCACTCTTCGTATTCTTAAGCGCAGGTTCATGTGGTCAGATTAAAGAATCAACATTTCGTGGAGCTGCCTT
>Ga0207112_1103_pt1 | contig 22784 bp, 25 predicted proteins | sample Alteio_BWMinHeat_72_FD_153549 | JGI IMG/M metagenome (GOLD analysis project Ga0207112, IMG submission 153549) | Enriched cells from forest soil in Barre Woods Harvard Forest LTER site, Petersham, Massachusetts, United States -... | ecosystem: Environmental > Terrestrial > Soil > Temperate forest >...
AGTCGTTTATATCGTGCGCGCTTTGTAAAACCCGCAACTCTGGGCGCGCTTCCCCCCACGCGCCCACCTTAGTAGCGAATAAGGCTAACCAAGCTTTCTCAGAAATCTCCTACCGGCCGCTCTCGCCAGATTTTTTCTTCTGGGTGCGCTTTTCCGTTGTGACCATTACTCTTGCTGATATTTCCCGCGTGGCCGTGGTCGTTGCCGTACAGTCCATCCATTACGAAGGCGTTTGTTCTTATCCGGCCCATCTGTTCATAGATGTACTGGCGAAGGTCGGCTACGTCAAGAATGCGACTGCCATTGTTGAGGTGTGCATAAATCAGGTCTTCCCTAAGGCCTTCGAGCAAGGATAGCGCGATTTGTCTTTGGTTCATGTTCATGACAGCTCCACTGCGAACAACGTTTCACCAACAGTATGGTGAATCCTTAGTGAAACTTAATCTGTGCATTTTTGACCACTGGGGGGAGGACTAACCAGGTTCCAGTCTTGCGCCGTTTCTGCTTCGTCATGCCCCCAGAGCGCGGTTGGGTTCCCCTCCCGAATTCGGACATAGTCCCCAGAGACCTCGATTGAAACACCTTGCCCACAATTCGCAACGGTAACGGTCTACAAGATTCGTAGCGACGCAAGTCGTACACCCAAAATGGAGCCAGTTCGTCATCTGCTAGCAGCGATTGGCGCGCCTCTTAAGCCCTTCACACTCCAGAAATACGCCACGCCTAATCCATAGTTTGGAGCGTTTTTCTTGTGGGGGCGCCGAGTCGGGCTGGTGAGCAATACTGCACAGAATTAGACCTCTTCCGACTGATAGTTTTGCTGCCGACGGTGGGAGTTTCTATGACCAAGTAGCTGCGGTGATGCAGCGACTCGCAAAAGGTTTCGCCAGCGAGCGATCGGGATTGGAGAAGCAGTGGGACCGCGGCGACAACGTGTCCACTGAGGAGCGCACGATGGCCAAATCATCCAAACCCGGATAGGGCTGAACCGGTCCCTTGCCGCATGGCGGCTGCGGTCCTAACGGAGGCTCAACATCAATGAGCCGGCCCGACTGCAGCGCAGGGGGAGAAGGCTGGAAGCGATCTGCCTCTTGGGCTGGATATACCGCGGGCGATACTAAGAGGAGAGCTGAAAAGTCAGCGCATCCCGGAACCGAGGCAGTTCATTCTTAGCTCGCATGATGACTATCGCCTCCTGGATTCGGCGCCCGGTGATCAACAATTGCCATAGATCGTCGAATCTGCGCAGACCCATGACATCTTCCAAAGCCTAACACCTCTGTCTGTGCTGAACTGGGTCAAACCGGCGTAGCTGAAATGCTAACTAGGCGGCGGTCAGGATTTCCCATGTCGTTGAGGGGCAGAACTCCTGCTACAACAGCTCAAGACGAGCTACGATGACCAACGAGTGTGAAGAATCCGGCGAGCAGTAGCGCCCAAGCCGCTCCGAGTGAGATGCCGCTCACGACATCGGTCGGATAATGAACGCCAAGGTACACGCGTGAGGCGCCAATCATGATAAGCACCGCCGACACGGCCACAAAAATTGCTGCTCTCGCGCCCGTGTGCTGTACATAACGTCCCGCGATGATCGCGATCGTCAGGTAAAGTGCGGAGGTCGAAACCGAATGTCCGCTCGGGTATGAAAAGCCGGACACTACGATGAGTTGCTGGGCCTCCGCTGGACGAGTCCTTTCGATGAGGTTCTTAGCTACGAGCGTTGATATTCCTGCTCCCACCGAAGCCGTAAACAGCTGGAGGGCGCCCATTCGATCCCGTAAGACAAGCAACACCACGAGAGTGAAGACGGAGAACAATACCACCAAGGTGATCGACCCCAGGGCTGTCACGTCCACGGCCGTGATCGTAAGCCATGGGGTGCGCTTTTTCGCCACAGCAAGCAGGATCGCGCTGTCCATGGCACTGACATCTCCTTCGATCAGTTCCCTTGTAATACGGACAAATGTCCCCAATGCGAGCGTGGCCCCGCCCAACCGCAGAGAGAGGCGTCCGGCACCGGCCGAGAGCAAAGTGTGACTCATGAATTCAAACCTCAGGATTAACTCACGATTTCTGCCTCGACTTCACTGCTTAGAGAAACAAAATTTGACGAACGGAGGTTATTCGAAAAAGCGGGCCGATTAAGAAGGTTAGTCCGCCTCTCCTGTAATCACGACCGGAGCCGCCTTCTTCAATTGTTCAAGCTCGGCCTGAACTTTTGCCCAGTCTTTTGGCTTTTGCTTAGTCGCATACGGAGCATCCGGATGCCCAAAGAATTCCACAAGTTCGGCCCGAACCTCTGGCGAGGCACCAGTGAAATTCTGTTTCGCCAGCGCGTGGAGCCACTTTGCATGCGTCTCATCGTTGAGCCGATATTTCCCCGGACCTGTTATTTCACCGGTGTCAAAATTGTCGTTCGGCAAGTCCAGCGGGCCCGTGCCGACCTGGCTCAACAGGTGTCGGTAGCGATCCAGAGTCGCGTTGAAACTCGCTTCGAACATTCGTTCCGTCTCAGGCGTAGGTGTTTTGAGCTGTAGCGCTTTGAGGGGTCCGATCTTTGGAAGAAACCGAGCCAGGAAGGCGAGAAACTTTTCGCCGAAGGTGGGCGGATGATATTGCTTTCCCCAGTTCTTTTGGTAACTCGCGCGAGAAAGATTGTAGAGAAACTTCTTTCTTGTCATGCCGGGCTGATCCTTCATGATCTCGTCTTTCTTCAGGCTCCAGGCAATACGCGTCGCCTTGGGCAGGAGCTGGCTGACATCGTGACGGTACGAGCCGATGACCTTGTCTTCGTCAGAAAGGACGCTCTTCAGATCTAGGCCGTAGGTTTCCTGAAAGGCTTGTTCCAGTAGAGTGGCGGAGACTCCAAAGCCGATAAAGTCATGGTAACTATCTGGGGCGTAACGTCCATGCGCTACTTCCAGAATGTCAAATCCAAATTCCGTCTTTACGTGCGCCAGCCGGTCTTGTTCATACGTAACCGAGTCGCCGTATCTTTTTTTCAACTTGGGATAAAGGAGTGGAACGGCGCGGTTCGTGCCGATAGGGTGACCGTCATTGTCCGCGGCATAGTGAGCGAGTGCGCCAAGGGCAAAGGCGTAGCCGTTAAGGTCCTTGGAATCCCGGAGAAGAGCCAGAACAAAGTCTCCGCTCCGCACATAGTGCGCCAGATCGCTGAAGAAAAAACTTCCGTGCGGGTAATAACCCATGTCCTGGATAATAGCCCCGCCGTATGAATAACCGTGCGCTTCTTTGATTTCTTCTGGCGTCGCACTGGGAAAACGCTTCAACAGCAAGGGGCGTATGTTGGTGTCCCACACGCTGTCAATGATCGCTTCGTGCGCAAGGACCGCATAGGCCACCGTCTCGCTTGGCCAGCACAAAGACAGGACCAGCGCCATGATGATGGCGAAGGCTTTCACAGAAAACGCCTTGCTTCTTCCCGTGCTGCCCATTCCAACCTCAATGTGATCTTAGCCCGCTTTTCTGTCTTCCTGAAAATTCGTTTGGGCGGCCGCCAACCCTACAGTACCAATTAGGCCATAAGGGCAGCCTTCTGAGATGAGCCGTTGTGCACAGTATTACCAAAATAAACGATCATATTGACGTCTTAAGAGAGAGCAGTTACCCAACAAACCAGACGGCCTGCCCTCTTGAGGCGGGTTCCCGGGACCCCGGGCTGCAATTGAGAGGACACTCGAGGTCACCAATTATCTTCATAAGTGTGCAAGTTTGACCAGTCGCCCCACTGCGCTCACTGTTATCGTCTCGAACTGTGGGCAAGTTCAACTCTTGGAGGGCTAATGATAAATATCAGAATCGTGACCGGGGTTATTGCATTGTTCGTGTTTGCAGGCGCGGCCGGAGGGGCTACGGCACAGGAAACAACAAAGACCACACACAAGAAAACACGGACGCTTACGGGCTGTCTTCAGAAAGGCGAGGATGTCAACGAGTACAATTTTACCGCGAAGGGCGGCGGCACCTGGGAGATCAAGAGCGACAGCGTCAAACTCGACGAACACGTCGGGCATACGGTCAAGATTACAGGTGTGGTATCAAACGCCACAGCTCACGGAATGAAGGAAGACGCTAAGGGAGAGATGCAAGAGCATGGCATAGATAAACACGACACCGAGCACGGTCATATGACGGTTACGCATTTGACCATGGTCAGTGACAGCTGCCAGAAGTAGGCAGCCCGACGCACCGCAGGAGCCGCAAGGCGAAAAGAGGGCTGGACTGAAACGAGCTAAGGCTAAAAAAAAGATTCCGACAAGGTGTCCGCATCCTCGATGGCTGAGCTAGATCCGAAGTTTCAATAAGGAAAAGATGCGAGCTCTCTCACTCTATAGACGAACAACGAGCACCATGGCAGTATTCCTCATCCTTGCGGCGGCCATGGGCTGCAGTCTCTCATCGCCCAGCAGTCCGCGACCAGGGCCCCCGCCATCTACATCTGGCTCTGTCCCGCAGTTTGGCCATGTGGTTGTGGTGCTCGAGGAGAATCACAGCTATTCCGAAGTGATCGGGAATTCGGCTATGCCATATCTGAACAGTCTGGCCTCGCAGTATGGTTTGGCCACTCAGTACTTCGCCAATGCCCATCCCTCCATCGGAAACTACTTCATGCTTACGACTGGGCAGCTGGTTACTAGCGATGATGCTTTTGCGGGCACGGTTGGCGCGGACAATATCGTTCGTCAACTGATCGCTGCGGGCAAGACCTGGAAATCATATGCCGAGAGCATTCCTTCGACCGGGTACACGGGAGGCGATTCCTATCCCTACGCGAAGAGGCATAATCCTTTCGCATATCTTACCGACGTCGCAAGCAGCAGCACCCAGGTGAACAATCTCGTTTCGTTATCTCAATTCAATTTGGATCTTGCCAACGACCAGTTGCCGAACTTTTCCTACCTGGTGCCGAATCTTCTGGACGACGCCCACGATGGGCCGCTCCAACTGGCCGACGCATGGCTGCAACAGAACATCGCGCCGCTGATTGCCAGCCCGGCATTTCAGAAGAATGGTTTACTCATCATTGTCTTCGATGAAGCGAACACCAATGATTCGACCGACGGCGGAGGTCACGTTGCTGACTTCATGATCAGCACAAAGGCAAAACAGGGTTATCAATCGACAATCCTGTATCAGCACCAGAGCACCTTGCGGCTGATTCTCCACGGGCTGGGCGTATCAAGTTACCCGGCGGCCGCGAGCACCGCTCCCGAGATGGGTGAATTTTTCTAAGTGGTGTGCAGCTACTTGCACGGGATGGAATTGCGCCAAACTTGTTCAAAATTGAATTGTTTTAATTGTTTAACGACCGGTTTTATAGCACGCCAGGATATGCCAGTCGCTTGCTCGTATTGCCTGGCACCAAAACAATCGTATTCTAAAGTTCGTTATGCCCATCCGCTGTGGAACAAGTCTAATCGTTTTGGGACTCGCCGCGGCACTGTTGTTCGCGTTTGTTTTCGTTGTTCCCGCCCTCGTTAACGTAGATCGCTATCGGCCTCAGGTGATCTCCTTTCTTCAAGAAAAAACCGGGAAGCAAGTCGAAATCAGACGGCTGGCACTGACGTTTTTTCCTGTAACGATTCACATTGATCATATCGGCGTGAAGAACCCTCCGATCTTTCCGTCCGGTTATGTTGCCCAGGTAGCGCGTATCGACGCCGACCTTAGCGTCGGAGCGCTCCTGCACCGGCAGGTCGTCATCAAGTCACTCGTACTTGAGGATCCGGTCTGGAATCTGACTTCAGACCCCGACGGCCCGTGGAACTTCGAGAATCCTCAATCAAAGGCTTCGGCGAATGCCTTTCCTCTCGGCCCCATTTCTCGGGTGAAAATTGAGCGGGGGCTGATGATAGCCTCGAATCTTTTGCCGTCCGACGCAGCGGGTCCGATTTTTTTCGAAGCCCACGAGATCTCCTGCGAACTGGAGCAGGTGAACCTGGCCGGAATTATCAATCCTTCCTCTTCCTCGATGGACGGCCAGGGCAACCTGAAGGTGGGTCTTCTGCGCTTCGGCGCCGTTGAGGTAAGAAATCTGGAGTCCAAACTGCGGTTGGAGTCGAGGCGCGTTTTTTTTACGGATGTCAAAGCGGAGGTCTATGGCGGGAGCGCGGTGGGCGGCCTCTCCTTCGACTTGTCGGAGAAAAACGCAAGCTTTAAGACCAATGCCCGGTTGAGCGGGATTAATCTGGCCCAACTTCTGGCGGCCTTCCCGAACGGTGGTGGAAAGATGACCGGGAAGATGGAAGGAGACGTAAGGCTAGCGGGAGAAATCGCACATTCGCTCCGCCCACTGGCGGGAATCCACGGAGCCGGACACCTGACGGTGCGCAACGGTCAAGTGCCGAGTCTCAAGCTCAACGCGAATTTGATGAAGCTGGCGCACTTCAACGATCTTGGCCCGGCCAAAAACGATCCTTCCTCATTTAACTTGATAACCACCGATCTGGAGCTAGCCGATCAGCGGATTTCGAGCAAGGCCATAGACATTGACGGCTACGGGGTCGATGTGGATGGCTCGGGCAGTGTCAGCGTGTCAGGCTCTGAAGAGTTGAACTATCGCGGATTGGCGGAGATTACAACCAAGGAGAGCTTTTTCACCAACACCATTGCTCGGCTGTCCGGAGCCACATTAAAAGACGGTAAGTTGCAGTTTCCGTTTCGGATCGGCCGAACGATCGATAGCCCCGTATTTTCCAAGGGTAAGGGCGACAAGGACGTGGATGCCGCGCAAAAACATCGGTGAGGGACAATGGGAGTCTTTTGAACCCTGGGGAACCCATCGATCTTACCTCAAAGACAGACCAGGAGGTTAGCCAAGTACAACGGTTTAGCAATACACAGGCGGGTTCTGAACCGTTTGCAAAATTTGCTACTCTACTCTTCTTTTCAACCGGTTACAAATCAGTTGATTTGATCCGTTCTGCTCTGAAACGATTCGTTCTGATCGTGCAACCATTGCAATTTCATTACAGTCTGGACGGCCTCAAAGGCTGTTTATCGTTTGCCGGACTTCGTTGTTTCTACGGCGTCGGCCGCGAAAAGTTTCCGATCTCGGTGTGGCTCGGTGCGAAGGTGACCCGTATGCAGTTCACACCCCTCCCCGATAGCTGCACCACAGGTAGTACAAGGAACGGATAGTATCTGTTTCGGGGTGAGTTCCGTGGTTTTCATGAACTGAACAATACAACGTTCGGCAGCGGGAAAATGGTCCATACTGCTCATTTTCGAGGCATTCGCAGATCGGCTGATTTCGTTCAGCGAACCTGAAAGAGGAGAAGCTGGTAACCACATCAATTTCATAAGCCTTCCACGGTAGTGTCTTAACAACCGTGTTGCTAGGCGCTTTCCTTGTCATCCTGATTGCCCTGTAACGGTTGGGCAACGGTGCCCGCTGGCGAATTAAACAACGAAAAGCCCTGACCGAATACCGCAGTTCCTTCATAAATAACGATGCCCCATCTGGTGCTATATTTGAGTCCCGGAGTGTTCCTAATGCCTTCCGAACCCCAGCCTGAAAATCTCTCCGCAGAAGAATTGCAAAAGCTGTCCTCTGAGCTTTCAGAACTCTCTCGTCAACACGCTAAGGCTCTCGAGGATGACGTATTCATGGGCTTGACTAAGGAGCGAATCGCTGAATTCGAGCGCAGGCGAAATCGCATTTCCGAACTGTGCGAGATCGTCGGGAAAGCAAATTATAGTGACCCGAAGCCCAGCAACACTGAGTTAAGACACTACCGCCTTCCACTACTGCGTTCACAAATGTGGCAGATCAAGTCCGCTGTCGTTCCTACTGCGGCGACGGTTCGTCCTTTCGTCTTTTGTTCCTCGCGGGTTTGCTCACCCTGGCGGCGCCTCGGGCGCGGCCGCACCGGTTGCCCTTTTTGGTTGTTGAATGCACCTAGTGGCCGGTCGCGCCGCTGTTGAGCCGCTTGCCGTTCGCGAAACCTTTCCGTTTGCTGCTACCGAGCGGGGGAACTGCGCGGCGTAGGCCTGGATCAGGAATCCATCATGCTAAGATACCATGTTCCTCTGACTCCCAAGCCCAAGTGACTTGATTCAGGAGTCTCGCTATGACTCGCGCCAGGCCAAAAGTCGTTCGCCCCTCGCTCGCCAAGACCCCGACAGGAATCCAAGGACTCGATGAAGTCACAGGCGGAGGAGTGCCGAAAGGTCGGGTCACGCTGCTATGTGGCGCCGCAGGATCTGGCAAGAGCCTACTCGCGATGGAATTTCTGGTGCACGGAGCTGTTCGATACGGCGAGCCTGGCGTTTGCATGGACTTCGAAGAGACCGAGGGGAAGCTGGCGGCCAATGTCGCATCGCTGGGTTTTGATCTGCGTGAGCTTACCAGACGCAAGAAGCTGTTGGTGGATTACGTTTCCGTTGAACGACACGAGATTGCCGAGACGGGAGAATACAACCTCGAGGGCCTATTCATCCGTTTGGGCCACGCGGTCAAAGCGATCAAGGCAAAGCGAGTTGTCCTGGACAGCATAGAGGCACTTTTTTCCGGTTTAGCTGATTCGACAACACTGCGAGCGGAGCTCCGCCGGCTGTTTCATTGGCTGGAAGAACACAAGCTTACCGCTGTCGTTACCGGGGAAGCGGGAGAACACGCGCTGACACGTCACGGACTGGAGGAATACATCGCCGACTGCGTGATCGCGCTGGACCACCGCGTAACGGAACAGATTTCCACGCGCCGGTTGCGAATCGTCAAGTACCGGGGCACCTCGCATGGCACCGATGAGTATCCGTTCCTGATAGATCGTGAGGGCATCTCGGTGGTGCCGCTCAGCTCATTGGCACTTGCCCACAAAGCACTAACGGACCGAGTGTCAACGGGAATTCCAGCTCTGGACGAGATGATGGAGGGTAAGGGGTTCTTCCGTGGAAGCAGTGTCCTGGTGTCGGGGACGGCGGGAACTGGGAAGTCCAGCCTGGCGGCGAACTTCGCCACCGCTGCCTGCGCCCGTGGCGAAGATTGCCTGTATTTCGCTTTTGAAGAGTCTCCCAGCCAGATTCTCCGTAACATGCGCTCGGTTGGCTTGGATCTAGAGCCGTGGGTGAAGAAGGGCTTATTGCACTTCCATGCGATGCGGCCAACCAGCACTGGCCTGGAAGGACACTTGGCCGCGATTCACAAATTGATCGCCAAGCTTCGACCAAGGATTGTGGTCATTGACCCGATCACGAACTTGGTTTCGGCCTCGGGCACTTATGACATTAAATCGATGCTCATGCGCCTAGTCGATTTTCTGAAGGTTGAAGAGGTCACGTCGATGTTCACGAATCTGACATTCGCGGGAGACCCCCAAGAGGGAACCGGGGCGGGCGTCTCCTCTCTCATGGACGCCTGGATTGTGTTGCGGGACAGCAAACCCAATGGACGACCGAGACGCGAGCTTTTTGTTCTGAAATCCCGCGGCATGGCACATTCGCGCGAACCTCGTGAGCTAATCGTGAGTGAGAGAGGCCTCGAATTGGGCACTGTGCTGACGGACCACACGCCAGCGACAACGGTCGCAGGTTCAAGTGCAGTCAGGTCCGCCAAGTAGGAAGCTTGGCCCATCTGGACTAGACACCGAGCACCGATATGAAGAAGAGTTCAGCAAGGAAGCGCCACCCCGCCAAGACCCGCCGGAGTGACTTTTACCGATTGCGGCTTTACATAGCGGGCCAAACCCCTAATTCGATTGCTGCCATCGCCAACCTCAAGAAGATTTGTGAGGACAAACTGCGGGGCAAGTACCGTATCGAAGTCGTCGACTTGCTGGAGAAGCCGCAACTGGCCAAGGGCGATCAGATCATCGCCATTCCGACCCTGGTGAGAAAGCTCCCGCCGCCGGTCAAGAAGATCATTGGGAACCTCTCCAAGACCGAGAGTGTCATTGTAGGGTTGGATCTTCAACCGCTGCGCTGAAGTAAGGGTTCAATAGCAGATGTCTAACAGGCGAGCGCATTCCGATGGCCGAGTGCTCCAAGGAGGGCTGCCCGGCAAAGTCGGTGCGCGGCAAGGAGCTCGCAAAAGCCTCGGACCCTCTCCACGCAAACTGCCGTCATCCATGCCACTGGATCAGCAAACCAAGCTCCTCGCTCGGCTGAAAACTGCGGAAGAAACACTACGCGCCATCCAGTCCGGCGAGGTGGATGCTTTGATGGTTTCCGGTCGTCGCGGAGAGCAGGTGGTTTCTCTGAAGGGCGGCGAACCCGCTTATCGCATGCTGGTGGAGGCCATGAGCGAAGGCGCGGCGACGCTCTCCCGGAATGGCGCTGTTCTCTACTGCAATCGTATGTTTGCAGAACTGATAGGCAGGCCACCAGGGAAAATTATCGGGATTGCAGTTCAATCGTTGGTTGCAGACACAGAGCGAGACAGATTTGAAACTTTACTTGCCGATGCTCATAAGGCGGTTGCAAAAGGCGAATTCAACCTGCGTTGCACAGACGGAAGTCTGGTTCCGGTCTACTTGTCTCTTAACCAGTTTCGTGGATACCAGGGCCACGCGCTGGGCATGGTAATAACCGATCTGAGCGAGCAAAAACGCAAGCAGGCCGCGGAAATCGAGGAGGAGGAAGCAATGCGCCGCCTCCTTCTTGAACACACGCTTGCGGCGCAAGAGGAGGAACGGCGCCGGATTGCGCGCGAATTGCATGACGAAGCCGGCCAGTTGCTCACCGCCCTGTTGGTCGGCCTGCGTACCCTGGAAGACGCTCGGAAACTAGCAGACGTTAAGACACAGGGACAGCGGCTACGAGAAATCACTGCCCAGGCCATCGACGAGATCGGTCGGCTCGCCCGCGGGCTTCACCCAACGGTGCTGGACGACCACGGCCTGGGTGTTGCACTGACCCGATACGTTACCGAGTACACAAAGACCCACAACATAACTGTGGATCTCGCACTCAGTGAACTTGACTCCAGCAACCTGCCACCAGCCGCCCAGATCGCGTTGTATCGCATTCTCCAGGAAGCCCTAACCAACGTTGCCAGACATTCGGGAGCCAAGGCAGTCAGCATTAGATTTGCCCGTTTGGCCACAGCTTTGGAGGTAGCAGTCATTGATAACGGATGCGGCTTTGACGCCGATACCGTGGCTGTCTCCTCACACCGCCTAGGGATTCAGAGTATGCGAGAGAGAGCGGCAATGTTGGGCGGAACCCTCAGTTTCACATCTCAACGCAAGGGGACCAAGATTCTGGTGCAAGTCCCACTTGCGAACCAGGACTTTCAGCCCTTGGTGGGGCGGAGGAACACCTGAAATGCCGGCGCGAACACACAAGATCAGAGTCATGATCGTGGATGACCACCCAATCCTCCGCGCAGGACTGAAAATGCTGGTCAATGCCCAGCCCGATATGGAAGTTGTCTCGGAAGCTCCCGATGGAGAGAAGGCGGTTCAAACAGCACGGGAAACGACACCGGATGTTGCCTTGCTGGACCTCACCATGCCTCGGGTGGGGGGTATGCAGGCGCTGCAGCAGATGGCGCGTAACTGCAGCGAAACCCGGGTGCTCGTCCTCACGATGCACGATGACCCTGCATACTTGCGATCGGCACTCGCTGCCGGGGCCGCAGGCTACCTGTTGAAAAGGGCGGTGGATGCTGAACTGCTTGCCGCCATACGAGCTGTGCATCGCGGAGGGATCTTCGTGGACCCGCGTTTGGCCAACGTTCTTGTCCAGGACGTGCTAGCGAAGAGAGCTACAAGAGCTGGTCCCACACCTCCCGTAAACATCCTTAGCGCCCGTGAGATGCAGGTGCTCAAACTCGTGGCGCGGGGTTACAGCAGTCCGCAAATTGCCAAACAGATTTTTGTGGGTGTGAAAACTGTCGAGACGTATCGTTCACGATTTGCTGAGAAGCTCGGCCTTCGGACGCGCAGTGATGTGATTCGCTTTGCCGTGCAAATGGGTCTGTTGACCCCAGAAACGCTCGAGAGTGAACCGGGCGGTTCGGCTCAGTAGGAATTTTGTTTCAGGCCACCTCTCTGCCCCCGATTTTATAGTGCAGCTGCGTCCTCTTGTCAGGTTTCCCCGGACAAAGCTCTTCATTATTAGCAACATCCCCTATACCCCACGTATTCCATTTGCAGCACACTATCGTGCACGCTGTAAGAGTGTAGGTTTCCTGGGGCCCAGGTCATAAGCGGGTCACTGGCGATAGGAGAACAGCGATGAGAACGACATCAAATGCCTCCCCTTTGGGGCGGAATACGGGAATTTGTCTAGTTGAGAAGAAGAACTTGAGCACGGGCTTTGACCCGAAGACCTTTCTCGCAAGAGCCGGCGTCGGCAAGACGGTTGTTAATCTGAAAAAGAAAGACGCCGCTTTTTCACAAGGCGACCTATCTGATGCAGTCTTCTATATTCAGAAAGGCAAGATTCAACTCACTGTCGTATCCAAAATTGGCAGGGAGGCAACGCTGGGCATATTGTGTGAGGGAGATTTTTTCGGAGAAGGTAGCTTGGCTGGACAGGCTTTACGTATGGGGTCTGCAACCGCAATGACGGACTGCGAACTTTTGCGAATTGCCAAAAAGGAAATGATGATTGCGCTTCACCGAGAAACTACGTTGTCCGATCTGTTCGTAGAGTATCTCCTGTCACGAAACATCCGATACGAAGAGGATTTAGTTGACCAACTCTTCAACTCCAGCGAAAAGAGGCTTGCTCGAATTCTGCTCTTGCTTGCTCATTTCGGCAAGGAAGGCGTGCCCCAGATTGTAATCCCTAAGATCAATCAGGAGACCCTCGCAGACATGATAGGCACAACCCGGTCGCGAGTCAGTTTTTTCATGAATCGGTTTAGAAAGTTGGGCTTCGTTCACTACGATGGCGGGAGCGGGCTGCAAGTTCATAGTTCACTTCTAAATGTCGTTCTCCACGACTAGGTCGGTCATGAACAATACTGTTAGGAGAGCTAACGTATCAGCGGGTTGTTCGGTGGAAGGGCAGTTTGTATCTTCACCAACCGATATTGGACTTCGAGGTGAGAACGTGACCGAATCTCCTGTATTTCAGAATGTCAAATGCTGCGATGATCCCATGACAAAAGGGGAGGTCCCTCTGGAGTCGATCCTCTGCACTGAGGAATTGCGTGATCGCCCATCGCGTCCGCCCGACTACCAGAAAGAAAACTGTGCCCTCGTGGCGCTGTCCAACGCGCTGGCCGACTCGCCGCGTACCGTTCTTCAGACACTTGCTGAAACGATACTTGATGTGTGTCAGAGCGGCTCAGCTGGCATCAGCCTGTTGACCACGGAAGATGGCGGAAAACGATTCTACTGGCCCGCAATAGCCGGCAAGTGGAAAACTCACATCGGCGGCGGTACTCCCCGCGATTTCGGTCCTTGCGGTGATGTCCTGGATCGCAACACCACGTTGCTATTCAGCCGCGTCGAACGGCGTTACACCTACTTCCAAGCTGTCGTACCTCTGATCGAAGAGGCTTTGTTGGTACCTTTTTACGTCGAGGGCAAAACAGTCGGGACGATCTGGGCGGTCGCCCATGATCCAAGTCGCAAGTTCGACGCGGAAGATGAGCGGCTAATGACTTCACTGGGGAAATTTGCTTCCTCCGCCTACCAAATTCTGGCATCGCTTACCACACTAAACTTCGCGATGGGCGAGCGTGATAAGGCCGAAACGGCACTGCGGCTGAGTAATGCCAAGCTCGAAGATTTGATCGAAAAACGGACGAGGGCACTGCGGCAGCTTACGATCAGATTGCTCCAATCCCAAGATGAGGAACGACGTCGGTTTGCACGTAATCTTCACGACAGCATCGGCCAACACTTGACGTCATTGAAGATGAATCTAGACGTCGTGAATGCCGTCGCACAGCACCCTGCACGGCCGGAGCTTCTTCATAAATGCTTGCAAACGGTTGAAGAATGCCTCAAAGAGACTCGAACCATATCCTACTTGCTGCATCCGCCTTTGCTCGATGAGGCCGGTTTTGAGTCTGCGGCGCGATGGTACGTTGACGGATTTGCTCAACGCGACGGGATTCAGGCTCAGCTAAACGTTCCCAAGAAAATGAACCGATTACCGAGGTCTGTGGAACTCGCGCTTTTCCGGATCCTCCAGGAAAGCCTCACAAACGTACACCGCCATTCCGGAAGTCCAACAGTTGAGATTGTCGTAGAAGTCGAGCCCGAAAAGGTGACTTTAGCTGTGAGGGACGCTGGTCAGGGAATTCCAAAGCACGTCTTAGAGCACTTTCTCGAGACAGGCACTGCTGGAATCGGCCTCGCAGGAATGCGGGAACGCGTCGCTGATCTGGGCGGCGAGCTGCGGGTTCGGTCGAACAAGAAGGGCACCGTACTCACGGCTACCATCCCCCTACGTGTCGGACTCTTAAATTCCGCCCGACGGAGCCTTCTAGCGTGAGAGCAATCCGGACCGCTGCCCGAACAAGTATTCAACGAAAGTGTGGACAAACCAGAAGGGATGGCGGGCTATGTCTGGACCTCTAAAATCTCGCATTCTCGTGGTGGATGACGAAGAATGCATCCGTGCGGTATTTGAGCAGTTGTTGCAGGGGGAAGGCTATGAGGTCGCTACTGCGGAAGACGGATTTGATGCCCTTCTCAAGGTTAGACAGTTCCTGCCTCATCTGATCATCTCCGACCTGAACATGCCGAGAATGTCGGGATTTGAATTTCTGTCGGTGGTTCGCCGTCGCTTTCCCAAGATTTCAGTCATTGCCAGCAGCGGAGCCTATGAACGCAGAGTTGTGCCGACGGGAGTGCTTGCCGACGCGTTTTTTGCTAAGGGACAGGACGATACTCGAACTCTTTTGAGTAGTGTGGCTCATCTGCTTCAGACGTCTGCCGCTCAGGCAGTCGCGCATGAGGAGGAATCTGCCCCGGTTTGGATCCCGCGAAATGGGAAAGACTCGAACGGAATACCTTACATCGTGATTACCTGTACCGAATGTCTGCGCTCCTTCCCGCTGAATGTGACAAAAGAGGAGAATCCGGAGGTTCTTGAAACACTCTGTCTGTTCTGCTCGAACAAGGTAAAGTACATCATTGATTTTTCTCTCTCCGTAACCTCTCCTCGAAGGGTATTGTCTGGTCCTATACACACCACGGGCACCGCGGCCTAGATCCATCCAGGCTTCGCCGGGGAGCGACTCCGCCAACGTTCTAGCTTCCGAATCGCTCCGGATGAACCGGTTCAACTTTCCCATATTCGCACTTGCGCGAAGTTGGAAGGTCTTTAGGCCCTTGCCACCGATAGCGGGGATCACCGGCTCTTCGGAAGAATCCGCACGGAAGGCAAACGGGTGATTGCAAAAAGGGTGCAAGTTTTAACTGTGGTGACCACGCTACAGAACAATCTCACAAGTAGGCGGGCGATATGCTTTCTTAAGACTTCTTGTGTCTCTCAAGGCCGCCGATGCTCTCTGAGGACTCGTGGCGACCAGGTCGGGAGCACTCGAAACCTGTCTCACATCCTGCTGATCCTAACGTAGCGGCCCACGTCTGGAATCGCTGTGAGCAACACATATCCCACGAAAAGCAACGTTGCTATCCCAACACCACTAGTAATTGTTAGCAATTTCTTCACAAGGTCTCCTTGGTAATAATCTGACGCTTGGATGTCTTTATCGGACAAAGAGAAGCCTAAAAAACAGCAGAGACCGAAGAAATGCAGATTTTGGCCGATCGATTTTAGCCGATCAAGGATCGGGTGTGTCTATCCTTTCCACGCTGTCTGTCGGCTTCCGCAGAGCGCGAACGAGAGAGAATCCGCTAAAATATGCCGGGGCTAGCAGGTTTACTCTAACGTGGTACTCTACCCGCTCAGCCTTCGGTCCGGAGTTCTTCGCGGCTCGATTTGGGAGGAAGGTGTCGGAGCGGAGTTTCTGGCGTGCTCCGAGGAGAAATCAAAATGGCGGAGGCCGAGATTCGCCGGGAAACTCAGAGTCCCATCCCCGAACTCGATGTTCTCTGGATTACTGCCGGCCTCGGATGTGACGGGGACACCATCGCCATGACAGCCGCCACCCAGCCCAGCATTGAAGATATCCTTCTCGGGCAAATTCCCTGGATTCCAAAAGTGACCCTGCACAATCCCTTCCTTGCCCTGGCCAATGGCGACGACTTCCTGAAGGTGTTCCATCAAGCGGCTGAAGGGAAGATGGAGGACTTCATTTTGGTAGTCGAAGGGGCCATCCCAAATGAACACAATAAGGAGGAAGGCTACTGGGCATCCATGGGCACGGACCCCAACACCGGTCAGCCGATCACCACGTGTGAATGGATCGATCGTCTCGCACCCCAAGCCTGGGCGGTGTTGGCAGCGGGAACCTGCGCTACCTACGGCGGCATCCACGCCATGGAAGGCAATCCCACGGGGTGTATGGGTCTTCCCGACTACCTGGGATGGAGATGGAAGTCGCGAGCGGAGATTCCCATCGTGTGCGTGCCCGGATGTCCGGTGCAGCCCGATAATTTCATGGAAACGCTTTTGTATTTGCTATACATGGCATCCGGCCGCGCGCCTATGATTCCGCTCGATGAGGCGCTGCGACCGACCTGGCTCTTTGGCAACACGGTACACGAAGGTTGTGACCGCGGCGGCTTCTACGAGCAGGCGCAGTTTGCTGAAGAATACGGATCTCCGCTTTGCATTGTGAAGCTGGGATGTTGGGGGCCGGTGGTTCAGTGCAATGTTGGCAAGCGTGGATGGATGGTCGGCATTGGCGGATGTCCCAACGTCGGCGGCATCTGCATCGGGTGTACGATGCCGGGCTTTCCCGACAAGTTCATGCCTTTTATGAATCAGCCGCCGGGTTCTCTTTTGTCGTCGGCTGCGGTTCAAACTTATGGACGCGCCATTCACGCCTTGCGCCGCTTCACGCAGTCGTCGCTGAACAAAGAACCCAGCTGGCGCAAGCCGACGCGCGGCAAGGACTGAGCTGCAACGCATGGTCATGAAATGCTGTCGCTTCAGGAGTGAGCATGGTCTCGTTTTCGTGGCCGAATAATGCGAACGCCATTGCCAACGCCCCTCCTTCGGCGGATGCCAAGCCGGACCTGAATCCCTCCGAGGCCGAGGAAATTCTCCAGGGCTTGGCCGGAGTCTTCAACCGCCACCACAATCTCGCGACTGCAAGACGCATCGTGTATCCGCCAGAACGGCCAGACCAGGGATGGTCCAAAGATGACGATGCGCAGCTCCCGAATGTCGAAGCCAGATATCGAGCGCTTGTGGAGCAGATCCCGGCGGTAGTGTTCATGGCTTATCTCGATCGGGGCATCGGCGAGGCGTACGTCAGCCCTCAGATTGAAGCCGCGCTGGGTTTTTCCCAGGAAGAATGGCTGGAAGATCCGGTCCGCTGGTACAGCCAAATCCATCCGGACGACAAGCAGCGCTGGAGCACCGAAGCGGCCGAAATGTTTCTGACCGGCAATCCGCTACGCTCGGCCTATCGTGTGGTTTCGCGCGATGGCCGCGTCATCTGGTTTCATTGCGAAGCCAAGATGATTCGCAAGGAGGACGGTGAGCCCTGGTTCATCCACGGTGTGGGCTTTGATATCACTGATCTGAAGCGGACCGAAGAGGCCTTGCAGGAAGAGCGCAACGTGGTCTCCGCCATTCTACACACGGTGGGGGCCTTGGTAGTGGTCCTGGATCCGGAAGGCAGCATCATCCGCTTCAACCGGGCGTGTGAACGAACCAGTGGATATTCTTTCGCTGAGGTTGCCGGCCAGAAAATTTGGGACTTATTGATGGTTCGGGAAGAGGTGGACCGTTTCAAGTCAGTCTTTCAGCAACTCTGTTCAGACCAGTTCCCCAGCGACTATGAGGGCTATCTGGTAAAGCGGGACGGCATTCGCCGCCTGATCGCGTGGTCAAGCACGGTGCTTCCTGGCAACGGCGGGACTCCTGCCTACATCATCGCCACCGGAATCGACATCACCGAGCGCAAACATCTGGAGAAAACGATTCTGGAGATCAGCGCCCGGGAGCAACGCCGCATTGGACAGGACCTCCACGATGGCTTGGGCCAGCATCTTACCGGAATTGCATTCATGAGCAAGGTGCAGGAACAAAAGCTGATGGAAAAAGGCATACCCGAGGCCGGCGACGCGGCGAAGATCGTGAACCTGGTGAATGAAGCGATCAATAAGACGCGCGAATTGGCGCGCGGTCTGCTTCCTGTGGTATCTGACGCGCAGGGGTTGATGTCGGCCTTGCGGCAATGGGCGGGCGAAGTGGAAGATTTATTCGCGGTGAACTGCCGGTTCCAGTGTTTTACTCCCGTGCTGATCCATGACGATGCAGTCGCCACGCATCTCTACTACGTTGCCCGGGAGGCGGTGAACAATGCGATCAAGCACGGTCAGGCCCGCCAGATCGTCATTCGGTTGGCCGCCGACCACCGCCAGGGAGCGCTTACAATCCAGGATAACGGCCACGGTATTAGTAGCACAGTTCCCGGGAATAAAGGAATGGGACTCCACCTGATGGACTATCGGGCCAGGATGGTCGGAGGTTCTCTCGAAGTACAGCGCGTACCCACGGGCGGTACTATAGTGACCTGTTTGTTTCCGGTCATGCCGCCGGTCGCGGACGAAGGAGTGAAGTGAAACATGAACGCGACTTACAAAACGCAGAACCATATCTCGCAGAATCAGGCGGTCGCCAAAAAACGAATCCTAGTGGTCGATGACCATCCCATCGTGCGCCAAGGGTTGTCGCTGCTCCTTAACCGGGAGCCCGATCTCGTGGTCTGCGGTGAAGCTGAAGAAGCGACGGGTGCGATGCACGTGCTGGCCTCGGCGCGGCCCGATGTTCTCATCGTGGACATCTCGCTGACTGGCCCGGATGGCCTCGATCTTCTGAAAAACATCCGAATCACTCATTCCACTCTGCCAGTGTTGATCCTTTCGATGCATGAAGAGTCAATCTACGCGGAACGCGCCCTCCGCGCTGGCGCCAACGGCTACATCATGAAACAAGAGGCCACGGAAAAAGTCTTGGTCGCCGTGCGCCGCATTCTGAGTGGTGAGATTTATGTGAGCGACCGGATCGCCAACAAGATGCTCAAGCACTACATCACCGGCTCCGGCACTCTACGAAACTCCTCCATCGCCGATCTCAGCGACCGCGAACTGGAAGTGTTCCGCCTGATTGGAGATGGTCACGGAACCCGGCGGATTGCGGAAGAACTGCACCTCAGCATAAAAACGGTGGAGTCCTACCAGGCTCACATCAAGGAGAAGCTATCGCTGCGGAGCGCCCGCGAGCTCATGCAACATGCCATTCAGTGGAATATGAATGAAAAAACCGCGTAGAAGGGTCTGCGCCTCGGGGTACCCTCGCTTGCCACGAATTCTGCCGGTTCCCTGACTTCGCTAACATATACTCCCTAGCCATCAGGGAATCCCCGATAGAAAAAATAGTAATACCATGAAACTGAAAAAGTGGTGCTCCCGCTTGTGCGTACACCCGCGATTGTTGATTCTAGCTCGTCACACTTCTGTTCCGATTTGGGAGCCCGATTCGCAAAACGGAGAGAACTGTCCCTAGGGCTGCTCTTCTCGTGCGATTGCTGTTTCATAGGGAATTCAACCTCCGTTGTTACAAGTTGATCCGGAGAGGAGAACGCAGTTATGGCAACTGAGACAGTTCCGTACGGTCGTGTCACGCAAAAACCATCGCCTGTCGCCGAGGTGCACATTCTCTGGATCACCGCCGGTTTGGGCTGTGATGGAGACTCGGTTTCAGTCACCGCAGCTAGTCAACCCAGCATCGAGGATGTTTTGTTGGGAGCAATCCCCGGACTTCCCAAGGTGCATTTGCACAATCCGGTCCTGGCCTACGAGAACGGCGATGAGTTCCTGAAATTTTGGTACATGGCCGAGAAGGGACAGCTCGAGCCTTTCGTGCTTGTGGTCGAAGGCTCGATTCCCAACGAGAAAATAAAGAAGGAAGGATACTGGGCGGCGCTCGGAACTAATGCTAACACCGGCCAGCCCATCACCACCAACGAGTGGATTGATCGTCTTGCACCTAAAGCTCTCGCCGTGGTTGCTTGCGGAACCTGCGCCACCTACGGCGGCATTCACGCTATGGAAGGCAATCCAACGGGAGCTATGGGTTTGGCTGACTATCTGGGTTGGGACTGGAAGTCCAAGGCCGGCCTGCCGATCGTGAATGTTCCCGGATGCCCGGTGCAACCTGACAACTTCATGGAAACCGTACTCTACCTGCTCTATCAGGTGGCTGGATTGGCGCCCATGATTCCGCTCGACGACCAGCTGCGGCCAACTTGGTTGTTCGGCAAGACCGTGCACGAGGGCTGTGATCGAGCCGGTTACTACGAGCAGGGCGATTTCGCCGAAGTGTACGGATCCCCAAAGTGCATTGTGAAGTTGGGATGCTGGGGGCCAGTCGTGAACTGCAACGTTCCCAAACGTGGCTGGATGGCCGGAATCGGTGGCTGCCCCAACGTGGGCGGCATCTGCATCGGCTGCACCATGCCCGGATTCCCCGACAAGTTTATGCCCTTCATGGATGAACCGCCGGGGGCAAAGGTTTCAACCGCTGCCGTCGGCGCCTATGGGCGCGCGATTCGCGCCCTGCGATCCATGACTCAATCCACGGTCAACAAAGAGCCCAAGTGGCGCCATCCTCGCGCGGAACTGACCACCGGATACCATCCACGAACTTACTGACAGGCATAAGGAGCGATCGAATGAGCACTACTACCGCACCGACAAAAGATGTTTCTGGCAAAAAAGGGAATCTGGTGGAAATGAACTGGGACCCGATCACCAGGATCGTGGGCAGCCTGGGCATTTTTACCAAGATCGACTTTGAGAAGCGCCATGTGGTCGAGTGCCACAGCACGTCGTCCATCTTTCGCGGGTACAGCATCTTCATGAAGGGGAAAGACCCGCGCGACGCTCACTTCATCACCAGCCGCATTTGCGGCATTTGCGGCGACAACCACGCCACTTGCGCCACCTATGCGCAGAATATGGCGTTCGGCGTAAAGCCACCTCCGATTGCCGAATGGATAGTAAATCTCGGCGAAGCTGCCGAGTACATGTTCGATCACAACATCTTTCAGGACAATCTGGTCGGCGTCGACTTCTGTGAGCAAATGGTCAAGGAGACCAATCCGAAGGTTTGGGCCAAAGCTCAATCCACTGCAGCACCACACTCCAATCTGCATGGATTCCGCACTATCGCCGATATCATGACCGCCCTCAATCCGTTCACCGGAGCCTTCTATCGCGAAGCCCTGGTCATGAGCCGTATGACGCGGGAAATGTTCTGCCTGATGGAAGGCCGCCACGTTCATCCTTCCACCCTGTATCCCGGCGGCGTCGGGACTGTGCCCACCATCCAGCTCTTTACCGACTACCTGGTTCGCTTGATGAAGTATGTCGAATTCATGAAGAAGGTCGTTCCTCTACACGACGACCTGTTCGACTTTTTCTACGAGGCATTGCCGGGCTATGAAGAGGTTGGGCGCCGTCGTGTGTTGCTGGCCTGCTGGGGATCATTCAACGATCCTGATGTCTGCGATTACACCTACAAGAATATGACGAACTGGGGCCGCTCAATGTTCGTTACTCCTGGCATCGTGGTCGACGGCAAGTTGGTGACGACGGATCTGGTGGACATCAATCTGAACATCCGCATTCTGCTGGGCAGTTCCTATTACGACGAGTGGAAAAATTCGCAAGTCTTCGTCAAGGCTGACCCGCTCGGGAATCCAGTGGACAAGAACCATCCCTGGAACCAGACCACGATTCCCCGGCCCCAGAAACGCGACTTCGGCGGCAAGTACACGTGGGTAATGTCGCCGCGCTGGTTCGACAAGCGGACGGGCGATCACCTAGCGATGGATACCGGAGGCGGTCCGATCGCTCGTCTCTGGGCGACCGCGCTGGCCGGCTTGGTTGATATCGGATACATCAAGTCCACAGGTAGCAGTGTAAAGATGTACCTGCCGAAAACCACCTCGCTGCCCGAGGTCGAGTTCGAGTGGAAGATCCCGAAGTGGAGCAACGCCATCGAACGCGACCGGGCGCGAACCTATTTCCAGGTCTATGCTGCCTGTACCGCCCTGCACTTCATGGAGAAGGCGCTGGCGGAACTGCACGCGGGACACACCAAAACCTGGACGGAGTTCAGGGTGCCCGAGGAAGCCATCGGATGCGGCTTCCACGAAGCGGTTCGTGGCGTCCTCTCGCACCACGTAGTGATCAAAGATGGCAAGATCGCCAACTACCACCCCTATCCTCCGACCCCCTGGAATGCCAATCCGCGCGACATTTACGGCACTCCGGGTCCATACGAGGACGCGGTACAGAACACTCCGATCTTTGAGGAAAACGGTCCGGACAAGTTCAAGGGAATTGATATCATGCGCGCGGTGCGGAGCTTCGATCCTTGTTTGCCGTGCGGCGTGCACATGTATCTGGGGAACGGCAAAGTGCTGGAGACGCATCATTCTCCGATGTTTGGCCTCCAACCGTGAGCCTGCGCCGCATTTTGACTAAGGAGTGAGGGTGGTAGCTGTTAGGAATCGCCAGTTACGACCGATCGTTAATGACGCAAACTGGCACCTCGGAACTGCGCCCTCACTCCTTATTTTCATTGCTTAATTGATGAAATCTGACGAGGGGAAGTGGGACAAGGAGAGTCGTGACGGTAGGCAAACACTTTCGGGAAGACATGCAGCGGATCGGCGGGCTGGTTCAGGAAATCGACTCGATCGCCGA
>Ga0207112_1104_pt1 | contig 22727 bp, 23 predicted proteins | sample Alteio_BWMinHeat_72_FD_153549 | JGI IMG/M metagenome (GOLD analysis project Ga0207112, IMG submission 153549) | Enriched cells from forest soil in Barre Woods Harvard Forest LTER site, Petersham, Massachusetts, United States -... | ecosystem: Environmental > Terrestrial > Soil > Temperate forest >...
TGTCTTTCAAAAATGAAACGGCACCTTCATCGAGCTGGGCCAGATAACTTTTGACCGAATCATTCTGATCTATATTCTTTGCATACCGGTTTGTAATGAAGTCCAGCATTTCCTGCTTTGCGCCAAGTGTTCTCGCTAATTCAAGACTTGCATTGAAGTAGCCTTTAATAGCTTCCTTTTGTTGGTAGGCAATGCAGTAATTTAAATCAGATAAGTAAATTCCAAGGTTGACTGCTGTTTTGTTTTCCGCAGTTGTGTAATTATGAAATTTGCTGGCATCATTCAAAAGCGAAGAATTGAAATCTGCACCAATGGATTTTAGTTTGGCGGCGGCTTCTCCCGGACTGATCATCTTAGCAAAGATCGCGTCCCTTACTACTGTGACATCAGCAGCAGGATTATCATTGGCAGCCTCTTTTTTCTGCTGGCAAGAAATAGATACGACAGAAAACAGGACAACACATAACTTAATGTAGCGCATGTTAATTGAATTTTAAGATTGTAGTTTCATAAATAGATTAACTCCATTAAATGGAACTTACAAATTACCATTTCTCATTCAATTCCCCAATAAATGGGATACTGTTTAAGATCGTAGCCCTGATGACGCTAAGAAAATAAGCCTCTAACTGGTAAAACTGAGCAGCGGTCTTAACCCCTGCCTCCTTTTTTATTTTATCGTAATATTTAATGATCAGTTTATCAGTCTTTTCCTGAAGTACTTGGATTTCCTTAATCTGTTTGTCCATTTGTATATCGTCTGTTGTGCCATAGGTATTGGCATATTTTTCAAGCAATGAAATCCTTTCTCTGCCTAAAGCTTTTCTCTCCGTCTCGTACTCATCATACAGTTTCCAGAACGCGTCTGCTTTCGGGCCAGCCTCAAGCTTAAGGAACTCTGCAACAAGCGCTTTTTTCTCCTTTCCTAGTACGGATTGGATGATGTCAACATCCTCTTTGTTTGTTTGAGCAAGAGCAACACCGCTGATGAAGAGGGAGATAAAAAATAAGCTTAATTTTTTCATGATCATGGGAATTTGGTTGTGGATAGATTATTTGTTTTTAGCAATACTTGACACTCAAAATGACTAGTCAAAACGCCTAATTTCATAGCAATTTTGCCCTTTTTTAGCTTCCAAAGAAGTTAAATCAGGTTAAGTAACAGTTATAACTTGCATGTAAATTCAATTTTTCCCCATGCTTCAGACGAAATCAGTGTTGGTAATCCGACGCGAAACAAGAATCCCAAGGGCATCGGCGTTACGGCTGCGATAAATAAGATTATCCATGACTTTTGTCAGGATTTTTGTATTCTATGATAAAAGGATTCTCTTTCGATTTTCCGACTGAAAACCTATAAATTCAATCACAGATTCCAGTGATTTCAAATGTATTTCTAAATAGAGTCGAGTATCTTTAATTGACATTAGCTGATTAAAGTCATCGAAGGATAATATAACGATCATCTATGCTCAATTCTTATTCAAGTACATTTGTTGAGGCTAAATAAAAAATTATGACCACAGTGGAAAAACTTCCGATACAGACCAGCCAGAATGAATTCAAGGCAAATATTTTGGAGGCTAGTATTTTGCACCAGAAGAAAGTAATTGACGATTTTCAAAGGAGAGTCAATGAAATTATGGCGAGTGAAGCCAATGAAAAAGACGAATACGATGCCCATCAGCAGTCATTCAAATCCGAAACCATGACAGAGGTAAGTCTTCTTTCAGATCAACTTCATTTTGCTCAGCACGAGTTTGATGAACTCAGGCATATTCAAAATTATGGACACGAACGTCATTCCATGGCCGAATATGGAACAGTTGTTAAGACTGACAAAGAAACATTTTTTATTTCTGTGGGAATTGAGGAGTTCTATGTTGGGGATCAACTTGTTTTCGGGATATCTGTTCAAAGTCCAATTTACAAGGCAATGAAGGGAAAAAGAGTAAATGATCGATTCTCATTCAACGGAATCAACTACCTGATTGAGGAAATTTTCTAAACGAGGACGCGAACTAGTCAGCGCTAAAATTTATTAGCCTAACACAGTACTTCAATCCATTAAACATCATCAAAGCAATTTTACATCCTGAATGATTTCACGGGTTACATTGTAAAATTCCTTATGCATATTGAAAGGCTCTTCACCGTTAAGTTCTTTAATACGGTAGCTTCCATCCTCTTGCATCGTATATGAATTCACGTTATCACGCATGTTGTATCGCAAAATGTTCATGGCTTGCTTTTTTAGCATCTCCTGCTCCAATAAAAACAAAGACTCAATCCTTCGATCAAAGCTGCGAACCATTGCGTCGGCGCTACCAATATAGACTTTGGGGTTTCCATTGTTGTGAAAGTAATACGCCCGGGAATGCTCCAGGAACTCACCAACTACCGATATCACTTCAATATTATCACTTAGTCCTTTCCTTCCAGGTCGAACACAGCAGATTCCTCTAACAATTAATTTAACAACAACACCAGCTTGAGATGCTTCGTACAAGGCATCGATCAGTTCTTTGTCTTGTATCGAGTTTAGCTTGATGATTACCCCACTCGACAATCCAATTCTCGAATTCTCAGCTTCAGTTCGCACCAACTTGATTAGTTGGTTGCGCATATCACTGGGCGATGTGATAAGGTTGATATAGGAAGTAGGATGCGAATGGCCTGTGATTACATTGAAGAATTCTGAAACATCGTGAGCATACGTTTCATTCGTGCTAAGTAATCCAATATCGGTATAAAAGCGGGATGTTGTCTCGTTATAATTCCCGCTGGATAAATGTACGTAACGATATACTCTGTCTGGTTCGTTACGAACGATCAACAAAAGTTTGGTGTGTGTTTTTAAACTGCTAACTCCATAGATTACAAAACACCCAGCCTTCTGCAGGCGCTGGGCTTCCCGCAAATTATTCTCTTCGTCAAATCGCGCTTTTACTTCAAACAAAACAGAAACATGCTTTCCATTCTCGGCCGCTTTTAACAAGGCTGCACTGACACGCGAATCTTTTGGAGCCAACCGGTAAATTGTAATCTTGATGGAAAGCACATAGGGGTCGTCAGCTGCTTTCTCTAATAACTCTAGGACAGGTTCCATGGAGTTGTAGGGGTGTTGCAAAAGGATGTCTCGTTCTTTCAGCACTTCAAAAAGATCGCGAGTACCCTGCTCAGGGAACGAAAGTGGTTTTACTGGTGCCCTTGGTTGAAAGCGTTTGCTTTTAAATTCCGCATGATTTACAATTTGGTTAATCCCGCTAAAATCAATCAGTGCGCTTTTAGGAATCACAAAAATGTTTTGATCATCAAGATCCCATTGGATTTTCAATAGTCGCATCATCCACGGATCTGGATTCTCTTCAATGTCCAATCGCACAACCCGACCTGTTCTGCGAGTCTGAAGCTTTCTTTTAAGTTCTTCCAAAAAGTTCGTTTCAATGTCTTCACTTTCTTCCAAAGTGAAGTCTCCATTCCTGTTTATTCTAAACAAATTCACACTGGCGATCTCAATATTTCGAAAGAGGTTATGAACATTATGACGAATAATATCCTCAACCGAAATAAAAGAAATGGAGTTGTCTTTATTCAGAATTTCATAAAACCTTGGGATATTACTAGGCACTTGAATAAATGACACACGCAGTTGATTTTGATGATCTTGCGGAGCTTTGGTAACAACACCAAACAAGAGCCTGTTATTCTTTAATACAGGAAACGTGTGATAATTATCAAAAAGCATGGGTGTAAGCATCGGATAGATGGTGCGATGAAAATATAAATCAACCCTTGCTTTATCATCGGCATCAAGAAGTGGATATTCGGCAATCCTGAAATTATTTCTCTCAAATAATGGCTTTAATTTTTTTGTAAAATGATCACATTGCTCAGCTACAAATTTGTGCAACTCCTGCATGAGATATAACCGAAACGGTTCTTCCCGAAGGCTACTGTAATCATAGCGTTCCTTCCCAAAGTCAAGATAATTGTAAAGGCTTCCAAGGCGAATCGTGCAAAACTCATCAAGGTTGGAAGAGGTAATGGACAAAAACTTAAGCCGATCAAAAATGCTTCGGTCAATATGTTTTGACTGATCAAGAACACGATAGTTAAATTGAAGCCAGCTTAAATCACGACTTATGTAATTGCTTTCATAAATCTGTTTGGCTACTAAGTCTAGTTCTTGTGATGGCGCTACTTCGCTTTCCATAAAACCAAATTCAAGATTACTGATGCAAGGTTAAAAAAATCTTCAAGCCAATACGTAATCTTCAATTATCAAATAATTAAATATCCACTTTAGCATACTTCGCATTCTTCTCGATGAAATCCCTTCGAGGCGCAACTTCGTCTCCCATCAACATGGAAAACAAATGATCAGCTTCAGCCGCCGACTCGATACTCACTTGCTTTAACGTGCGCCTAACGGGGTCCATAGTAGTTGTCCAAAGTTGCTCTGGGTTCATTTCTCCAAGCCCTTTATAGCGCTGAACTCCTACACTATCTTCTTTTCCATCTTTTGCCAATTGTTTTATCAGAAGATCGCGTTCGTCTTCATTCCAGCAATAGCGTTCCTCTTTCCCTTTCTTCACAAGATAAAGTGGTGGCAATGCGATATATACATAACCTTGTTCAATCAGTTCACGCATGTAGCGGAAAAAGAAAGTGAGGATTAAGGTCCTGATATGACTTCCGTCAACATCAGCATCGGTCATGATAATCACTTTGTGATAGCGTAGCTTAACAAGGTTGAGCGCTTTGCTGTCGTCGGCTGTGCCAAATGTAACGCCCAATGCAGTGATCATGTTTTTGATCTCCTCGTTCTCATAAATTTTGTGCTCCTGGGCTTTTTCTACATTGAGAATCTTTCCACGCAGAGGAAGAATCGCTTGGAAATTTCGATCACGACCTTGCTTTGCCGAACCCCCTGCTGAGTCTCCTTCAACCAAATACAATTCACAAATAGAAGGATCAGAACTTGAACAGTCGGCAAGTTTGCCTGGTAATCCTGTTCCTGAAAGCACATTCTTACGTTGCACCATTTCACGTGCTTTCCGTGCGGCTATTCGAGCCTGAGCGGCCAGAACAACTTTACTTATAATAAGTTTTGCTTCACGTGGATTTTCTTCGAGGAAGTTTTGTAACATCTCACCCACCGTCACATCAACCGCGCCCATGGCCTCTGTGTTGCCCAGTTTAGTCTTAGTCTGTCCCTCGAATTGGGGTTCTGCAACTTTAACTGAAATTACAGCCGTTAGTCCTTCACGGAAATCATCGCCACTGATTTCTACTTTTGCTTTTTCTAACAGGCCTGATTTCTCAGCATAGCTTTTAAGAGTCCTGGTGAGTGCACGCCTGAAACCGGCCACGTGTGTTCCACCTTCATGTGTGTTGATGTTATTTACATATGAAACCAAATTTTCACTGTATGACGTGTTATAGCCAAGCGCAACTTGAACTGGAATTTCAGTTTTCGTATTCTCCATGTAAATCGGGCTGGAGATCAACTTTTCTCTGGTGGAGTCCAGGTACTCTACGAATTCTCGTAAACCGACTTCCGAAAAGAACGTGTTTGATTTGGGGTTACCTGATTCATCATTCTCTCTAAGGTCTTTGAGGTTTAAGCGAATTCCAGGGTTAAGGAATGATAGCTCGCGTAGACGCGTCGAGATCGTTTCGTAATTGTACTCAGTAGTAAGTAAAAAAATTTCTGTGTCAGGCCTAAAATGTATCGTTGTTCCTCTTCTTTTACTATCGCCAATCACTCGAACCGCGTATTGTGGCACCCCACGATGATATTCCTGCTCGAATATCTTTCCTTCACGATAGACTGTGGCTGTAAGGACTGAGGATAATGCATTTACGCAGGAAACCCCCACTCCATGTAATCCTCCCGAAACCTTATAAGTGTCTTTGTCAAACTTTCCCCCTGCGTGAAGAACAGTCATTACCACTTCAAGGGCAGACTTCTTTTCCTTTTCGTGCATATCAGTAGGAATACCACGCCCGTTGTCTTCTACTGTGATAGAATTGTCTTGGTTAATGGTCACCTGGATTTCATCACAGTAGCCAGCCATAGCCTCATCAATGCTGTTGTCGACTACCTCCCAAACCAAATGATGTAAGCCCTTTACACCGATATCTCCTATGTACATGGCTGGCCGCTTGCGCACCGCCTCTAAACCTTCTAAAACCTGAATATTACTAGCCGAGTAATTAGTTTCTTTGCCTGCTTTTCCTTCGTTCATTTTGGGTTATTGTAAACCGTCAAAAATAAGGTTTTTGAATGCGTTTTCCGCATTTTTAAACCATTTTTGTTAAGTATTTCCAATAATAAATTCGTTGAGAAAAATTGATCATTTTAGACGAGTCAAAATCATGAAAAACGACATTTCAGAGGTTACAAAAAAATCCAAGTTCAAGCTTAGAATTGAAGTTAGGCACGAAGACATTGATGACTTGGGTCACGTTAACAATGTGGTATACTTAGGATGGGTACAATTAGTGGCCTCCACGCATTGGAATATGCTTTCAAACAATGATATCAGATCCAAAAATATCTGGGTTGCACTACGTCACGAGATTGACTATCTAAATCCGGCATTCCTGGGTGACGAGATTTGGGGTTATACTTGGGTTAGCTCGTTGGAAGGAGCGAAATCAATACGCCACGTAGAGTTTTACCTGGAAGAGAAATGCCTTGCAAAAGCAAAGACGAACTGGTGCCTGTTGGATGCACTGACCCTGAAACCTAAGCGCATAGGCGATGACATCAAGACCTTGCTTGAAATGTAATTTGATTTCTTAAACAGGCTTGTATTGCTTGACGTAGAAGCAAAAGAGACACAAACCAAGTTGAAAAAATACAGTTGCCGTGATGGTAAAAATTAGCAGCATAGCTCCATCGTTTAATTATTCAATATAAAGTTAAAGTAAAATAGTTTAATTATCCTAATATTCAAGTAGTTAATGTTACAAAAATTAGATTTAAAAGAAGTTATCTTAAAGGAACACTCGAAGAAGCAGTGTAATAAAATTGTAGGCTACATTGGGAATAACCCGGTGCGTTTTGCTGAATTGGTGAAGATATTTCTTGATGGTCCATATCGCGTTACTCAACGAGCAGCCTGGCCTCTATCTTGTTGTATTGAACAAAATCCAAAGTTGATCGAACCTCATTTAAAACGTGTTTTGAACTATACGATTAAACCCAACGTCCATGATGCAGTGAAAAGGAATGTTGTTAGGCTCTTACAATTCATCGAAGTCCCAAAACAATTGCAAGGGCTTACCGCCGAGATTTGCTATCAATTTTTTAATGACAAAAAAGAACCCATTGCAGTAAGGGTTTTTTCGATGACTGTACTTGTTAACCTCGCAAAAAAACTGCCGGACCTAAAGAATGAATTAATCCCATTGATAGAAGATCAAATGCCATTCGCCAGTGCCGGCTTTATTTCACGAGGGCGAAAAGTGTTGAAAGAATTAAAAAGCTAATTTGCGAGCGTCAATGGAAAACTTAGTTACGCACACGTGCAAAAGTTGTGGCAATCAATTCATCGGCATGTACTGTAATCTTTGTGGCGAGAAGGTGCTTCATGCCTCTGATCGTTCATTCAAAAGATTACTAAGCAATATTCTGATCACAATAACTTTTGCTGATTCGAAGTTTATAAGAACTCTTTGGTTGATCCTGCAAAATCCAGGTTTCATCTCCAAAGAGTTTACTGAAGGAAGACGAGTTAAATACCTGCCTCCATTGTCTCTTTTCTTTGTCCTAAACTTAGTTTACTTTCTATTCCCTGTAATTCAATTGTTCAATGCTTCACTCAACACCCAACTGGCAACTCCTCTGGCTCATTTTTATAAAGGAATAGTAATTTCAAAAGCAGTCAAAATGGATATGGATCTGGCTGCATTTAGTCTGGTTTATAATCTAAAGACGGTAACACTTGCAAAACTGCTGGTTATGGTTTTTGTGGTAATTTCATCACTTCCGCTGAATCTTTTGTATCGAAAGCGCAACCGTTACTTTACCGATCATGTTGGGTATATGGTTGAACTGGCCTGCTTTAATTTGTTTATTAACGCCATTGTCCTTTCCATTTTGGCAGCCTTTTTCGGGCTTGGCAAATACTTGGACGAGCTAACCCTGACTTTTATTTTCATTTCCACGAATTTGTATTTCGTTGTAAGATCCAGTAGTGAATTCTATTCAGAAAAAAGTTGGGGACTGGCCATCAAATCAATCTTAATGGTCCTGTTTCTTAAAGTATCGCTGGAAATTTATCGCTCGGTTTTGTTCTTTGCAACCATTTGGTCGCTCTAAGCGCTCAGTTTCCGAGCGTTTGCGAAAGGTTATTTATTAGTTCATAGGCTTGCCTCTTATCTTGTGTTGATACAAGTGTGCAATATGACTTAAGAGATTGAATAGCTTCTTCAACCTCCTTATTCATTGCCAACGTAAGACCTAAATTGAAATGACTGTTCGGAAAGTAAGGTTCAATCTCAATTGAAATTTGATAGTGAACTTTTGCCAGTGCCAGATTTCCAACTTCCGCATAAAGATTTGCTAAGTTGTAATGGGCTTCAAAGTGCCGTGGATTTTCTTTTAAACATTTTGTGAAGCAATCAATAGCCTTGCTCACGTTTCCTCCTTGCGATTCTAAGATACCCAGATTACAATATGCATCAGCAATTGAGTCCCCTTCATCGATTGCTTTTTGATAAACGTCTCTTGCTTTTTTATCTCCTCGATCATCCAGTAGAAGGGCCTCTTCAAACCGCGATAATTGATTGAGGCTAATTACTTTTCCAGATGTGAACAGATCTAATTGCCCTGGCTTCTTCTTTGCCTCTTTACCTTTCTTTCGAACTGGCTTAAATCCAAATTTCTCCGGGCCAGGACTTGGGAACTGAATCACTTTCGCCATAGCACAAAGTTACTGATCAATTGCGATAATCAAACGACTAATAAGGGCAGGATATTGGACCAAACCATCCGGATGAGATTAAAAGTCCGTAGTCGTAATGCATCCGAATTAGTTAAATAATACTATTCTTGAACTAAAGTAAACAAAATGACGCTCTAATTCCCCTAAATTGCGTTAATGTAAAACTGGTTTTAGGGTCTTCTCGGAATCGTGTTTGTAATTGAAGACAATTGGAAAAATAATGCCTAGCACAAGAGCATATGCTGAAAAACTAAACCAGATGTTTTGCCAATCTCGAACGCCATTGGTTGTGAAGTGATCAACTACCCAACCACTAAAGGCGCCACCTAAAAATGCACCGATTCCGTTGGTCATCAACATGAACAAACCTTGTGCACTGGCCATGATACTTCTATCTGCTTCTTTTTCTACAAACAATGAGCCCGAGATGTTGAAGAAGTCGAAAGCCATACCGTAAATGATCATCGACATCACTAAAAAAATTAACCCATCACCGGGATTACCAATTCCAAATAATCCAAAGCGAAGAACCCATGCAAAAATGCTGATGATCATGACGCGTTTTATACCAAACCTGCCAAAGAAAAATGGAATAGTCAGAATAAACAATGTCTCAGATATCTGGGATATGGAGAGTAGTAAGTTTGGATGTCTTACACCAAACGAATCGGCATAGTTGATTTTGAAATCTTCAAGAAAAGTTCCTCCAAATGTGTTGGTGATTTGAAGTGCCCCTCCCAACAACATGGCGAAAAAAAAGAAGACGGCCATCCGTCTTTTCTTAAACAATACAAATGCATCAAGTCCTAGCGTGGAAAGCAATGTGCGATTTTTTGTCTCCCTTACAGGAGGGCATGCCGGCATCGTAAAGGCATAAAGCCCTAAAACCAATGCAGAAGATGCACTCACATAAAGTTGAAGTGGGCTTAATGTCCAGTGCCCGAAGTCAATCACCCACATCGCACAGATAAAGCCCACAGTACCCCAAACACGGATTGGTGGAAAAACCTTAATGACATCAATCCCCTCTTTCTTCAAAACGGCATAAGAAACCGCGTTATTTAGGGCAATTGTTGGCATGTAGAACATAGAATTGAATAGCATGACTACATACATAGTCCCGGGATCTTTGATTGTAGATGCCCAAAACAGCATCCCTGCTCCAATAATGTGACAAAGTCCTAGTACGCGCTCAGCATTTACCCACCGGTCGGCTATTATGCCCATCAAGGCAGGCATAAATAAAGAAGCTACGCCCATTGTCCCGTAAATACTTCCCACTTGCACCCCGGTGAACCCCAGAGTTAAAATCATGTATCCCCCCAAAGAAATCAACCATGAGCCCCATATGAAGAACTCGAGAAAATTCATCACAATAAGCCGTTGCTTTATAGTCATTGGTGGTATTTGGTGATTGGGTGATTGAGGAATATTAATTCCAAGATTTAAGATTTAAGATTCAAAACGTATTACATCTTGACCTTTAAACTTTAAACTTGAATTTCTTTAATTCCTTTTGCCTAGCTCGTCCCTGATTTTGGCAGCGCGTTCATAATCTTCTTTATCGATCGCATCCTTCAAAAGATCTCTCAATTTGTCAGTGGTAAAGCTCTTGAAATCCTCTCCTTTCTTTGATGTCGGCTCTTTTCTGACTTTGGCTTTTTGTTCAGCTTTGGGAACTGTCTTTTCTTTCTCCTCTTCTTCCTCCTGATCAGTGAGCACAATTCCAGCTTCAGCTAAAATTGTCTCATAGGTATAAATCGCGGAATCAAAACGCAATCCTATTGCTATGGCATCAGAGGGACGTGCATCAATCTCTGTTTTCTTCAACCCATCACTGCAAACAATTTTTGCAAAGAACACGCCTTCTTTCAAATCAGAAATCACAATCTCTTCTACGTGAAAATGAAAGGAGTTGGCAAACGATTTGAAAAGATCGTGGGTCATCGGCCGGTTAGGAATTATCTTTTCAATTTCAATAGCTATGGCCTGGGCTTCAAACATTCCAATAATTATCGGCAGTCGTCTGTTACCAGAAGTTTCACCCAGCACTAATGCAAACGATCCAGTTTGGGATTGACTTGACGACAGTCCTAAAATTTCCAGCTTAATTTTCTTCGGAGCAGCCACGTATAAAATTCAAGTTATGAAAATAGTTTAAAAAATTATTTTGCTGCTAAAACAGCGGCCGTCAGTTTCGGCAAAACATCAAAGGCATCGCCAACAATGCCATAATCAGCGGCTTTAAAAAACGGAGCATCAGCATCCTTGTTAATCACTACTATACATTTGGAGGAATTTACGCCGGCCAAGTGTTGAATAGCGCCTGAAATTCCAACCGCTATATACAACTGTGGCGCCACTTTAACGCCTGTTTGGCCAACATGCTCGTGATGTGGACGCCAACCCATGTCGCTTACAGGTTTGCTGCAGCCTGTGGCCGCGTGTAATGCTTTGGCCAGGTCTTCCAGAATTCCCCAATGCTCAGGGCCTTTCATCCCTCGACCTCCTGAAACAACGATCTCTGCTTCCGGAAGTAAAATTTCCCCAGTTGCTTTTTCAGTCGATAACGTTTTAGTATCAAAGTTGGAATCATTAATTGTTACCGGGTAATTAGTGACCGGAACATTTCCGCCTACCTCTTTCAATTCAGCAGCATTCTTTTTGATAGCGACTACTTTCTTAGCATTTTTTAACTCAACAATGGCAAAAGCTTTTCCCGTATAAATGCTCCTTTTGACAACAAAGCCGGAAGATGTATCTGGTAATTCAGTTACGTTACTTGCAAAGCTTGCTCCAGTCTTTATCGCAACTTTTGCAGCAACGGGTGTGCCTAAAGATGAATTGGCCAAAACCAATACATCAGCATTTTCATCTTGCATCGCTTTTGAAAGAACAGATGAATATACCTGGATAACATGTTCATTCAATTTTGTATCAGCAGCATGCAATACTTTTGCGGCGCCGTACTTTCCTATTGACTGAAGTTCATTTTCATTCGCTGATCCAAGTACAATTGCAGTCACCGTTCCGCCCATTCCATGTGCATACGCGACCGCTTCGAGTGACGTCTTCCTCACTTTTCCTTCCGATGTCTCTACAAAAACTAATATCTTCATTGTCGTTCATTAATTGTTCAATCACCAAATCCTCAAATCACCGAATCATCTAATCACCAAATCATCAAATCATCAAATCACCTTCGCCTCCGTTTTCAATCTCGTCACCAAATCTCCAACATTATCTGCACTGATCATTTTCACCGCGCCCTTTGGTGCTGGTAATTCGAATTTCTTGGCTACTACAGATTGTTCAGAATTTTTTGGGTCAACTACTTTTAATGGCTTTGTTCTGGCCGACATAATACCACGCATGTTTGGAATTTTCCATTCTGCGATAGGCTCTTGGCATCCCGCAACCAAAGGCAAATTCGCCTCAACCTGCTCCTTGCCACCTTCAATTTCCTTCGACATTTTAACTTTGATACCATCGATATCCAGTTTCATTACAGGCGACACGGATGGGATGCCAAGCATTTCGCCAACCATGGCATGCACCACCCCACTATTAAAGTCAATGGATTCGCGTCCCATCAAGATCAGGTCATACCCCTTGGCATGTTCTGCAATCTGGGTGGCAACAAATAATGAATCAAGAGGTTCTGCATTAACACGGATCGCATCATCAGCACCAATTGCCAATGCCTTGCGGATAGTTGGTTCGGTATCAGCCAGCCCTACATTAAGTACAGTAACGGTCGCCCCTGAGGATTCCTTCAGTTCAATAGCTCGCGCCAATGCATAATCATCATAAGGGCCGATTATGAACTGAACCCCTGTAGTATCAAACTTGGTGTTATTATCAACAAAAGCGATTTTGGACGTAGTATCAGGAACATGAGAAATGCAAACTAAAATTTTCATATCTATAAATGCTATTCTTTAATTTTGGATGTTGAATCTTGAATCTTGAATTTCGAATTGATTTTCGGCCTCAAGATAAAGGATAAAAACCTAAAAAACCGAAACTTTGGTCATGAAATCGCCAATTACAAAATTCGCCCAGGAACCTGAGTAATCTGCCAGGCGATTCCATGTGACCTACGAAAACATTATAATTAACACGTGAATTCCAAACGAATAAAAATGCTCGAGCAGTTTGTGGCTGAGGACCCAATTGACCCCTTCAATCGCTATGCATTGGCTCTTGAATTAATGAAGTCGGACAAATTAAAAGCGAAAGAAATTTTTGATCAATTGATTAGCTCAGTTCCAAACTATGTGCCTGCTTATTACCAGGCGGCTTTGCTGTACCTCGACTTGTTTTTGAACGATGAAGCAACAACAATAATTCAAACTGGGATCTTTCAAGCCAGACAGCAGAATAATATAAAAGCCGCAAGCGAGCTAAGGTCTTTGCTGGATGAAATGGAGTAGTCTAATCGGGTGAGTATTTAGCTAAGGTTTTCTTTGCGACTTAGCGGCTTTGCGTGAAACCTATACCTGAAACACTATCTTCCCACCCTATTTGGTTTAGTCACATCCTGAATTGATTCAGTTATTTTTTTCTTTGCGCCTCTGCGGCTTTGCGTGAAACCTATACCTGAAACACTATCTTCCCTACCTTATTCGGTTTAGTCACATCCTGAAATGATTCAGCTATTTTTTTCTTTGCGACTTAGCGGCTTTGCGTGAAACCTATACCTGAAACACTATCTTCCCTACCTTATTCGGTTTAGTCACATCCTGAATTGATTCAGTTATTTTTTTCTTTGCGCCTCTGCGGCTTTGCGTGAAACCTATACCTGAAACACTATCTTCCCCACCCTATTTGGTTTAGTCACATCCTGAAATGATTCAGCTATTTTTTTCTTTGCGATTTCTATGGTTTAAGCAAGCACGTGTTTAAAATCTTTCTGGTACAAACGCTTGTTCTTTATGCACGCAAAAATCCGACTTATCAACTTGTTACGCACAGCATTGATTACACTCATTTTATTTTTACCCTCAGCCACTTTTCTTTGATAAAACAATTTTAGTTCCTCACAGCATTGGATGGCGGACATGGCAGCCAGGTGCAGGAGTTTTTTAAGCGTCATGTTAGCCATTTTGGAGACTCTTGTTTTTCCTCGGATGGAGCTTCCTGAAGAATGTTCGAATGGAGCTACACCCACATAACAGGCAAACTTTTTTACGTCGGAAATCCTATCAAACTCACCGGAGGAAATAATAACGTTCAGTGCCGTAAACTTACCAACCCCTGGAACAGATGAAGCCCACTTCACCTGTTGTGCTAATGGTTGATCTTCTTTGATTAGGCTGTCTATCTCACCTTCTATTTTCAAAATATCCTTCCGTAGTGACTTCAAAGTATCCTTGCAATTTTTGATCATCCCTTTCCGGATGGATTCTTCGATAAATTCATTGGCTTCTTGGATAGGTACTTCGAGCTGAACTCTGGTCTTAACCAGCCGATCGCGTAAGGTCAACAAGGCTTTGAGCTTTTGCAGAAGAGGGCGTTGCGCCTTCCACAGCTTTAACCCCTGCCGGTTTTTGAAAGCATACTGCGCAATGCGCCTTGCGTCCACCTGATCGGTTTTGCCACGTGTCATCCCTTGTGACTGTTTGATCTGCAAGGCAGGCTCTACGCAGACTTTGATATGGTGCTTGACCAAAAACTCCAAAAGTGGATACGAGTAAATGCCGGTATGTTCCATGCACACCATCAGTTGGGAAAATGAAACCCCGAATTTTTTCCTTAACCCCTGAAGGTAGGCCTTGATTGATTTGGAGTTGTTTTCAACTTCTTGCTCAAAAAAATTTGCCCCTTCAATTGTCAACGCTGCCCGAAATGTTTTCTTCGCAATGTCGATTCCTAAAATGTAAACTGTTTCCATTACTTTTGCTTTACCTTGATAATTTAGTTTCAGTTAACACTTCTGAACACAATCAAAACCTTGATAATAGGCCCGAAACCTAAATTTCTATTTGATGCTTGTTCAGAAAACTGGTCGGGGATTGAATCGCAAAATAGGCCTGGCGCCTGTGCCTTCGCTTAATTCGCCCCAACCAGTGTTAACGTTGTCCACAAATTCACACTATTCACAAAAAGAAAAAAGAAGCAAAAAAGAAAAACTGCTACTACTACTGTTTTCTCCTTGAAATACTACTTTGCAAGTCTAAAGGCCTTTGCGTGAAACCTGAAATTTGAAGCCTGAAACCTTAAACCAGCCACTATTTCACCTCCAACTCCACCACCGTATCCACCTGATCCATTTTTGATTTTGGAATTCGAAGACTCAATCCGAAATCATTTTCCAAAAACTTCATTGGTGACTTATCAATAAAAAGTTTAGCACTAACTACTTTCTTTCCGAGCTTCGGCAGGGTAAGGGTCTCATCCTGCCAGTTGAGAACGTGCACATAAATCTTATTTCCCTTTTGCGTCATCACGCCCCACTCTCTCGCACTGAGCGGACCACCACGAGTTCCGAAAATAGTTTCAGCGTATAATCTTGTCCACTCACCCATTTGCTTTAACAATTCTACATGCTCAGGTTGGATTTTCCCGTTCGGCATCGGGCCAACATTCAATAAAAAGTTTGCTCCATAACCAGCCGCTTTCACTAAATATTGAATCAACTCTTTTCGGCTTTTATAGCTCGCATCCTTCAAATTAAATCCCCAACTATTGTTGATGGTCTCACATGTTTCTTTGGGTAATTCACCAATTTTTTGTTCGGGCGCAAAACCTGTTGTGTTATGACCAGGCAAATCCTTTTCAAACATCTGAAAATCTTCGCCATCGTAAGGCGCCCGGTGATGGTTGCTGCCTATCAATGCACCTGGCTGCAACTGATGAATTAATGAATAGGTTTTATTTAATCGCCAGTCAGCATCTTTCTTATCCCACATGCCATCAAACCAAATACCGCCCACGCCACCATAATTTGTAAGCAACTCACTGAGCTGTGAATCCATATAGTCAAGATATTTATTCATATCACCTTTTTCTTCCCGACCTGTCCAGGGTCCACCAGTGAAGCCCCTCGGAAAATAATCCGGATGATGCCAGTCAAGCTGCGAGTGATAGAAAAATAATTTAATGCCTTGCTTCTTACATTCTTCGGAGAGCATTTTCAAAACATCTCTTCCGTAAGGTGTCTTCTTTACAATATTGTAATCCGATACTTTCGAATCGAACATCGCGAACCCATCATGGTGTTTACTGGTGATGGTAATATATTTCATCCCAGCATCTTTCGCCATTTGAACCCAGGCCACCGGATCAAATTGAGTTGGATTAAAAAACGCTGGAAGTTTTTCATACGTCTTGATGGGGATTTGTTGATTGTTCATCACCCATTCACCATCGCCCAACACACTATATACACCCCAATGAATGAACAGTCCAAACTTTGCATCCTGAAACCACTCTCGGTTCCTTAAATTCTCTGGTGTCGGTTTGTATTGCGCAAACAAAATATTACCAGCCAACAGCAGAGCCACCAAAATTCTAACTCCTAAATTCTGACTCCTAAATTCTATTTTCTTCATGTTGGTTTTAATTAACTTGCGAACTGTCAATTTATAACATTTAATTATGCGATACGAGCCCATCGACAAAGAACTTTTCGTTAACAACCGCAAACGCCTGGTGAAAGAAATGAAGCCGAATTCACTGGCGGTTTTTAATTCCAATGACACCATGCCAACCAATGCCGATGGCACGATGCCTTTCAGACAAAACAACGATTTGTTTTACCTCACAGGCATCGAACAGGAAGAAAGTATTTTATTGATTTGTCCCGGCTTTCGCGAAGAGAAAAAGCGCGAGATTCTTTTTTTACGTCAACCCAATGAACATCTTGAAAAGTGGTATGGTCATAAACTCACCAAAGAAGAAGCTAAAACTATCTCGGGAATAGAGACGATAATGTGGCTTCAGGATTTTGAAAACATGTTCCACCATTTGATGGTCATGGCGGGAGTGGAGTTTGTCTTCTTAAATACAAATGAACATTATCGTTCCGAAGTAGTGGTGCAGACTCGCGATGCTCGATTTATCGACTCATGCAAAGCAAAATATCCGCTGCACACCTATCAGCGAGTTGCCCCGATTATGTCGAAACTTAGAAGGGTAAAACAAGAACAGGAGATCGCCCTGATTCAACGAGCTTGCGACATTACTGAAAAGGGATTCCGAAGAGTTTTAAAATTTGTGAAGCCAGGCGTGAACGAATACGAGATCGAGGCGGAGTATGTGCACGAATTTATTAGCAATGGATCAAAAGGATTTGCCTATACCCCTATCATTGCCTCAGGAAAAAATAATATCGTATTGCACTACATTGAAAACAGCCTGCCTTGCCGATCGGGGGAACTTGTCTTGTTGGATGTAGCAGCCGAGTACGCCAATTACAACTCTGATCTCACCCGAACCATTCCTGTAAGCGGAAAATTTTCTCCACGACAAAAAGAAGTTTATAATGCAGTACTTAGAGTTCAGCGTGAGGCTATGAAGTTGTTAAGACCTAACATGGTCTATTTCGATTATCAAAAAGAAATCGAGAAAATAATGGAAGCCGAATTGCACAAATTAAAATTGATTTCTGAATCCGATATTAAAAACCAGGATCCGGAAAATCCGGCATTCAGAAAATATTTTTATCATGGCACGTCGCACATGCTTGGGCTAGATGTACACGATATTGGTAATATGCACGACAACATTCAAGTTGGAAGTGTGTGGACAATCGAGCCCGGGATTTATATCAAAGAAGAGGATTTTGGTGTTCGCCTTGAAAATAATATTTGGGTGGGGGAGAAAGAAAATGTCGATTTGATGAAAAACATACCGATTGAAATTGAGGAAATTGAAGAATTAATGAATTGATTTGAAATTCGTTGATTCGCTAATGACGCTTGGATCACCGATTGATAATCCTCGAATTTTAGATTCTATGCAAAAGCGGCTTCTTACAATATCGTTGATCGTTCTTGTAACCCTGACCTTGCAGTCACATGAGTTCTGGCTACAGCCGAAGAAATTCAAATATGCGTTGAACGAGGAAATGACTGTCGGTTTTCTGGTCGATGAAAGTTTTGATGGCGAACCTTGGGACCTGAAAAATAATAAAATCGAAAAATTAGAGCTTTCTCACTTAGCAAAAACCACCGACCTTCGGCTACAAGTGAAACCAGACGCGAAAGAAAAATTAAAATATAAATTTGTTGAAGAAGGCACTTATTTATTATCCATGCAAAGCAACGAGGCATACGTTGAACTGGATGCTGAAAAATTCAATGACTATCTAAAGGAAGATGGCCTCGAAAACGTAATCGATATCCGAACAAAAACAAATACACTGGATAAGCCCTCCAAAGAATTTTATTCGCGTTATGTGAAATTACTCGTCCAAGCCGGAAATAAAACCGATGACACCTTCAAGAAAAAAACCGCAATGCGCATCGAAATCATTCCAAAACAAAATCCTTATCTCATGAAATCCGGCGATTATTTGCAATGCCTTGTTTTATTTAATGGCCAACCTTTAAAGAATCAAATGGTGAAAGTGTGGAACAAGATTGGTAACACAACCTTCCAGCAAAATAACTACACCGAGAATGATGGCACATTGAAATTCCCAATCAGCAGTAAGGGCCCATGGATGGTAAGCACCGTAATGATGATTCCCTCCGAAAAACCCGGTGCCGATTGGCAAAGTTTTTGGAGTAGTTTAGTTTTTGGAATTGAATAAATCGCGCAGAAAAAAAACAATAATTCATGAAATCAATAATTCACTCAATACACGCCCCCGATCCGGTTGGTCCGTACCCACACGCACGCAAGGTTGGTAATCTGCTTTTTCTTTCAGGAGTTGGCCCCCGCAAAAAAGGTGCTAAAGAGATTCCTGGCGTCACCTTGGATGACAAAAGAAATATAATTAGCTACAACATGGAAGAGCAATGTCACTCGGTTTTTCAAAATGTAAAATTTATTCTGGAGGCCGCAGGATCAAGCTGGGAAAACCTCGTTGACGTCACAGTTTATCTCACCAACATGAAAAGTGACTTTCCCATCTACAATAAAATCTATGCCGAGTATTTTCCCGATAAAGCTACTCAACCTTGCAGGACCACCGTCGAAGTGAACGCCCTTCCAACTCCAATTGCCATTGAATTGAAGTGCATTGCTCTTGTTAATAACGTTTAGTAATTTTTAAACCTAACAATCTCGAAAGGATGATCGAGGGTTTTAATAACAAGATCGAAGGTGAAGGAAAAACTAACGGCTTCGTTTTGGATCTTTCTACAGTCAAATCTAAACGGAGAAGCTCTCCCCACATCCGCAGGTACGGGATGCATTAGGGTTAATAAACTGAAACCCTTTTCCATTCAATCCATCAGAGAAATCGAGGGTAGTTCCCAACAAGTATAAAAGGCTTTTTTTATCCACTAAAATTTTAACACCCTTGTCTTCAAACACCTGATCAGCAGGATTGATTTTATCATCAAAGCCCAAATCGTACATCAAACCCGAGCAACCTCCCCCCTTCACAGAAACACGTATGTTATGATCCGCCCCACGCCCTTCCTCAGTGCGCAAACTTGCAATTCTTTCCTTAGCCTTATCAGTTACAGTAATCATATTTCTGTATTCTATCCTAACTCCTATATTCTAACTCCTATCTCCTATACTCTTCTAATTTAAGAGATCGGATTCAATACAACACTAAAAACAGTAATTGTGTTCCTGTCCCGTCCGTAATATAATTTTTCCAGTGCTTCCAAAATATTCCCAGCCCTAAAATACGAAGTATGCAATTCACTGTCGCTCTTTGTCGTCCACTGAATCGTATAAGAATTTTCCTTCTCTTTATAATTCTGCACATAGGCCCACATCTTCTTCAAAGCGTCTACTTTATCAGAACCTGTTTCAGAGTGAAACAAGAACGATTGATTATGACGAGGGTTTATTGTGATCAAATCCAACTTGGCCTTTCCGTCAAGGATACTGAACTCAAACATGAGGTCGCTGGTGCGTAAACCAAGATAATCCTTGATCTGCTGCTGCACTCGAGCTGCCTCCACATGCACGTCACTGGTCGATTCTAAGGTAATTTTAGGCATTGGCTCGTTTTAAACTTTCGGAAAGCCAGAAAAGTTTCCCGATTTTCGTCAAAATTAAGAAAACGAATTGAATCAGGAGGTATGGAAAAATTAGAGCACATCGGCATTGCCGTCAAAAATTTGGACAAATCCAATCAACTTTTCGCCAAACTACTTGGCAAACCTCATTATAAGATTGAGGAAGTGGCAAGTGAAGGCGTACGAACCTCTTTTTTCGAACTAGGTGGTTTAAAAATTGAACTGCTTGAAGCCACTAATTCAAATTCACCAATTGCTAAGTTTATTGAAAAACGTGGTGAGGGCATTCATCACCTCGCCTTTGAAGTCCCTGACATCCAGAGAAGTATTCAATCCTATTCTGAAAAAGGCTTTTCATTATTAAATGATCAACCCAAATCAGGCGCCGACAACAAACAAATTGCTTTCATCCACCCAAAGACAACAAATGGCGTACTGGTGGAACTTTGTCAATCAGATTCTGTCGTCGGTTCTTAACCAAAAAGCCCTTAATAACCTTAAATTTTAAATCTTAAATTCAGAATTTTACCCCGCAACAGGCCACCGGAAACCGGCAACTGCAACGAACCTTATAGCGACCTTATAGCGACCTTATAGTGACCTTATAGCGACCTTATAGCGATGATACTCCCTAGTCCAGTCACAGTCCAGTCACAGTCCAGCCACAGTCCACCCATACTCTCCCTACCACAAATGCGAGTTCACACCCAACTCTTTACCTCTACCCCCGAAGACCTAAGTCCCAAGTCCCCAACCCCTGCCTCCCAACTCTCCCCCGTCATAATAAAATTCCCATTAACTTTGTCGCCCCAATGAGTAAACCAAATCAGTGGGAATATTTTTAACTCTTAACAGATCAATATCATGTTTGATAGTTTAAGTCTCAAGCTGGAAAAAGCCTTTCAAACACTGAAGGGTCAGGGAAGGATCACCGAAATCAACGTTGCCTCCACAATCAAAGAAATCCGCAAAGCGCTCATCGATGCGGATGTGAATTATAAAGTCGCCAAGGATGTCACTGACGATATTAAAGCAAAGGCGATGGGCATGGATGTGCTCACTGCGATCAGCCCTGGACAATTGCTTACAAAAATCACGAACGATGAGTTGACTTCATTAATGGGCGGCCAGGGCGAAGACATTAAAATCGAGGGTAATCCCGCAGTGATTTTAATTGCTGGTTTGCAAGGTTCTGGTAAGACTACTTTCAGTGGCAAACTCGCCAGCTATCTCAAACGTCAGGGAAGAAGTGTGTTGCTTACTGCTTGTGATATTTATCGTCCTGCTGCGATTGATCAATTAAAAGTATTAGGAGAGCAAGTTGGTGTTGAAGTTTATGCTGAACCAGAAAATAAAGACGCGGTAAAAATCGCAAAAGCTGCCATTGAGCATGCGAGGAAAAATAATCATCGTGTCGTGATCGTAGATACTGCGGGTCGCTTGGCCGTGGATGAAGAGATGATGAATGAGATCGCAGGACTAAAAGACGTATTGAAACCTTCAGAGACGCTGTTTGTCGTTGACTCAATGACAGGACAGGACGCGGTGAACACAGCAAAAACATTTAACGAGCGATTAAATTTTGACGGAGTAGTTCTTACCAAACTAGATGGTGATACGCGCGGTGGAGCTGCACTTTCCATCCGCAGAGTAGTTGACAAGCCAATCAAGTTTATCAGCTCTGGTGAAAAAATGGAGGCGATTGATCGTTTCTATCCCGATCGCATGGCAGGGAGGATTCTCGGCATGGGCGATGTGGTGAGTTTGGTGGAAAAAGCACAACAAACATTTGACGAGGATGAAGCACGCAGGCTCAACGCCAAGATGCGCAAGAATCAATTCGACTTCAACGATTTTCTTTCACAGTTGGAACAAGTGAAAAAAATGGGAAACATGAAGGACATGTTGAGCATGATTCCAGGAGTAGGCAAAGCGATGAAAGGTGTCGATTTTGATGAGAATGCTTTCAAACCTGTGGAGGCTATTATTAAATCAATGACAGCGAAAGAGCGTGAAAACCCGGAGATACTCAATAGCAGCCGCAAGAACCGTTTAGCCAAAGGCAGCGGCACGAGCATTCAGCAGGTAAATCAATTGCTCAAGCAGTTTGAAGACATGCGCAAGATGATGAAAACTATGAATAAGATGGGTGGAGGCAAGCGCGCGCTCGGCGCACTAAATCCATTTGGGCGTTAACTCAGCGCAACATCTAGCTCCAGTTTATAAAGCCAATATCTCTTTCCATATCTAGGCTCTAGCTCTTTAGTTTGTTTGAATCCCAGGCTTTCATAAACATGCCTTGCAGCATTCATGTATTCGGAAGTATGTAAAGCAATAATTTTTTCTTTCGAGTTTTTGGCAGAGTCGATACACATTTGTGTTAATTGTTTTCCTATTCCGTTGCCTTTAAATTTTGGATTTACCCCAACCATTCTAATGTAACTCCAATCCGATTGAAAAACTTCTGTGGGATTTCCGTTTGGAACAAGAAATGCCATCCCGATAATTTCATTCTTATTTTCACAAACAAAGCATCTTGAGGTTTTCAGTAGGCCAGGAAACAGGTTTTCGGCGGTAAGATGGGACTTTAGTTTATTCCAATTGTCGTCCCTCAAGA
>Ga0207112_1087_pt1 | contig 22708 bp, 22 predicted proteins | sample Alteio_BWMinHeat_72_FD_153549 | JGI IMG/M metagenome (GOLD analysis project Ga0207112, IMG submission 153549) | Enriched cells from forest soil in Barre Woods Harvard Forest LTER site, Petersham, Massachusetts, United States -... | ecosystem: Environmental > Terrestrial > Soil > Temperate forest >...
GAGATCGGAGTAGATTACGTCGCCGGCATCATAAACCTCGGGGGCCGGTTCTTGACTTTGTTGGATCTTAAAAAGGCTCTGTCGGGAGAAATCACTACTGAACTAGAAAATGTAATGGGGCGCCTGAGGCCGCCGCAACTGTCCTCGGTTCCTACTCCCAGAGCCCTTGAAGGGTAGCACCCGTCACATGAACACGATGAGACCGCAAGCAGCAGATCGCCCGGCGTGGAGCCATTCCGAGGTTCCTCTGCTCTCTGAAGCCGAGTTCAGGCTGATCAGCGATCTGGTCCACGACGAATGCGGCATCAATCTCGGGATTGAAAAGAAGACCTTTCTCGAGTCACGGTTGAAGCGTCGGATGGACGAAGTCGGCATTCGCAGCGGCTACGAGTATTACAATCTGATCAAACACTCGCCAAAGAGGTATGACGAACTTCGAGCTCTGCTCGATGTCCTCATGATCTGCGAGACCTCCTTCTTTCGAAATCGCCCGCAATTCGATCTCTTGACTGATGTGGTGTTGCCCGAACTGCGTGCGCGTAAGGCGGCCGTAGGCTCGCGCACACTCAGGGTGTGGAGCGCGGGCTGCGCGACGGGCCAGGAGCCATACACGGCCACGATGACCATTCTCGAAAGCTTGCCCCTGTCTGAAACGTGGTCAGTCAAAGTATTTGCGTCGGACCTTTCCTTCAGCGCTCTCGAGCGCGCCCAGAGCGGCCTTTACAGAACGGATCAGTTGAAGGGCATAGACGACTACCATCTTAGAAAGTACTTTCGGGAAGAAAACGGCCTTTTTGGAGTGACAAACCAGGTCAAGGATCGGGTTGTCTTTGACTACCACAATCTCAAGCACGATAACGGCCTGAGGGGAATAGACATCATCTTCTGCAGGAACGTCTTGATTTACTTCAACTCGGACGGGCAGCGGCGCTTAATTGATCGGTTCATCAATTGCCTCGTGCCCGGGGGATACTTGTTCCTCGGGCATGCGGAAAGCCTCCAGGGGCTTTCGTCGCGATTTACGATGCTGCATCGCAAAAAGGGGATCGCATACAAGCTTGATTTGTAGAGTGTGGGGAAGACGCAATGGAAGAGTTCTCTAAAGAGGAACTTGAACAATTACACGCGATTTTTCGAGAACAGTCCATAGAGATCATTGGACGAATGGATCAGGCGCTGCTCGCGCTCGAGGCCAATTGGGAGGATGCTGAGGCCATCGGAGAACTGCGCCGGGCGGCGCATACTTTGAAGGGGGACTCGTACTGCATCGGTTTGAGCGGGATCGCCGAGATTGCGCATCGTATAGAGGATCTCTTCGACTCGCTGCTCTGCGAAAACAAGAGACTTGCGAGGGAGCCCGTGGATGTCATCCTTGAGGCATTGGATGGCATCCGCGCGGCGTTGAATGGCGAGCACATCGTCGATCTGGACCCTGAGGTGGCCCGCCAGCTCACAGAAAGACTGAGCCCCGCGGCCTACACCGGCGATCACGAGGAGGTAGCTGCGCCAGCCGCAACCGATGTTGCGGCGCCGCATAGATTTGATCCCGATCCCGAGCCAGCCCAGCGTAAGAGCCAGTTCGTTAGGGTTGAAGCCGCAAAAATAGACGCCCTTTTAAGGCTTGCCGGAGAAATGGTTATTGCGCGTTCGGCGATGAACCAGGCATGTCCGGAACTCGACCGGTTGCTGCCAAAAAACGAGGTTGCAGCTCGAATTGTTGGCGTCAACAGCCAGACCGGCAAGCTCATCGGCGAGTTTCAAAAGACCGTTCTGAAACTGAGAATGGGGACGGTTGGCGACATCTTCAAACGGTTTAGAAGGCCTATGCGGGAACTTGCGGCCGAGAGCGGCAAGTCCGTGCAAATCGAAATGGAGGGAGCAGAAACGGAAATCGACCGTGCGATCATCGATTTGCTGTACGAGCCGCTTCTGCATCTGCTTCGCAATGCGGTGGATCATGGTCTGGAAACGGCGGAGGAGCGCAAGCTGAAGGGCAAAGCGGAGACGGGCAAGATCGTCATGCGCGCGTACCATGAGGCAAGCCAGGTGGTGATCGAGGTCAGCGACGATGGGGGCGGCATGGATCCCGGCGAGCTGCGCGCCAAAGCAGTCGAAACGGGCTTATTGCCCGAAAGTGAAGCCGCAAAGCTAAGTGACGAAGAAGCGTTCGAGCTCATTTTCGTGCCGGGCTTCTCGACCTCGGACGAGATCACGAGGATATCCGGCAGGGGAATAGGCGCTGACGCGGTAAAGAGTTCGGTCGAGCAGATGCACGGAAGCATTGGGTTGAAGAGCGAAATTGGAAAGGGAACGACTTTCTTTGTGAGGGTTCCACTGACCCTGGCGATCATCAGGGGGTTGTTGTTCACGGCCGGAGGCCGGCTGTTCGCTCTGCCCATTCTCGCGGTTAGAGAACTCGCGCGCATCCAGGCCGCGGACATTGTCTGCTTTGACGGATTTGAGAGCATAAGACTGCGCGATCACTTCATCTCACTTGTGCGCCCTGGAGCGATTCTGGGATATGAGCGGCGCAAGGGCGGCGCAGGCTCGCCGCTCCGCAGCGAGGCGCGAACTTCTTTTGTGATCGTGTTGAAGTCGAGGGATAAGAGCTATGGCATCATGGCCGATTCGTTGTTGGGCGAACAGGAGCTTGTAATCAAGCCGCTTGACAGCCCTTGGCTGCAGAACGATGTGTTGACTGGAGCGTCAGTCTTAGGCGATGGCCGAGTGGTTCTAATACTGGATGCGGAGATGGTCTTCCGCAAAGCACTAAAATACGAGCGTTTCAAGGGCGTGGGGAGGGTGGCGAATGGATAACGACAAGCGCAAGGTCCGAGTTCTGATCGTCGATGACTCGGCAGTGATGCGGAAACTGATCTCTAATATTCTCGATCGCGACAGCGGCATCGAGGTTGTCGGCACTGCCATAGACGGCGATTTTGCATTGAAGAAAGTGGAGTCGCTAAAACCGGATGTGGTCACGCTTGACGTTGATATGCCCCGGATGGATGGGATGACCGCTCTATCTGAAATTGTATCGAGGCATGCCATCCCCGTCTTGATGCTGAGTTCGCTCACCGCGCGCGGGGCTGAGTTGACTATGCGCGCGCTGGAGTTGGGCGCGGTCGATTTTGTCTGCAAGCCCAAAGGCGCTGCGCGAATTGGAGAATTAGCTGAGGAGTTGGTGACGAAGATCAAGGCCGCCGCGCGCACCCAGAAAGTGATTCTCGGCGCGGCCCACTCCCCCTCGTCACCTCCGTCGCCGCCTCCAGCGAGAGGCCAAAGCTTCACGGGAGGCCTGACTGCGCCCAAGGGTTTCACCGGAGATTTAACGGTCCCGAAAGTTTTCATGGGAGACCGGAGTTCGGATCGAATCATAGCGATAGGCGCCTCGTCGGGCGGCCCGCACGCCCTGAGGTATCTGTTGCCAAAGCTTCCGGCCGATTTTGACGCCGCGATCGTGGTGGTTCAGCATATGCCGGAAAGCTTCACGTCCATGCTGGCTCGGTGGTTGGATGAGATCTGCGCCCTCGAGGTGCGGGAGGCGCGTTCGGGCGATCTAGCCGTCCCGGGCAAAATTCTAATTGCTCCAGGGAATATGCATATGAAGGTTCGACGAACAGCGTCGGGCGGGGAAGTGATTCTAGAGAGCGGAGCGCTCGTGAACGGACACATGCCTTCCGTGGACGTGCTGTTTTGGTCGGTCGCGAAAGAGTACGGTGAACGAGCCACCGGGGTGATTATGACAGGTATGGGAAGCGACGGGGCGGCCGGAATCGTCGAGATCAGAAAGAGTGGTGGGCGCACTATCGCTCAAGATGAAGCGAGCTGCGCGATTTTTGGAATGCCTCGCGTTGCTATTGAGAGCGGCCATGTAGACAAGGTTGCGCCCTTGTCTGAAATGGCGTCCTTCTTGGCAGCGGCTTCGCGGGCTGGATCATTTGGAGGGGAGATATGCAAAGCTTGAGCGGTGAAATGGCGGCTGCCGAGCACCCGCTAACGTGCTTGATCGTGGATGATTCCTCCTTTATGCGCTTTTGCCTTAGGAGGATGATGGATTCGTTCGACAACGTTGTGGCGAGCGAAGCGGCGAACGGCAATGAGGCGATCAGCGAGTACGAGCGTCTGAAACCTGACATTGTGCTAATGGACATCGTTATGCCGGGGCTGGAAGGCGTCGAGACCGTCAGGCGGATCTGCGAAAGCGATCCGTCGGCGCGCGTCATCATGATCAGCTCCGTTAGCTACAAAGAAAAGGTCGAAGAAGCGCTTGCGGCTGGCGCCAAATGCTTTATAAGGAAGCCGGTCACAACGGATGAGTTAAGATCCGCGATCCAAGAGGTTCTTGATTTCGATTCTCAAGACAAGGCCGGACACTGACATGAGATTAGATTTAGTCAAACTGTTTGTCATCTCGACAAGCGAGACGCTGGAAGAGCTGGTGGGGCCATCTATCGAGATAGAGTCGATGCGGATGCAGGCCAGCCCTGATACCAGCGGAGACGTTATGGCGATCATCAGCCTAACCGGGGATGCGTATGGCAAGGTCATGATAGAGATGAACCTTGGCACGGCTCTGGGGTTAGCTGGTCGGCTTCTCGGCGAGGATTCGCGCGAGCTTACGCCACTGGTCCGTTCGTCGATCGCTGAACTCGGGTCGATGGCCATCGGACGCGCGATTTCCTTCATCAATGATTCAGGCACTCGAGTCGGAATGCGTCCTCCGGTTGTGATGACTAAGGCTGGCGCCCCCGGTTACGAGGACCGATTTGAGACGCTGGTCGCAACGATAAAGACGGTTTATGGCGAAATCGGCCTGAACGTTACGTTGCAGTCCCTGGCGTAGAACATGAGGCATTGGGGACGGAAGCGGACGGAAGCTCGCTAGCGGGATAAAATAGTATTGACCCGCACCTCGGCATAAGCATAATGCTTGATAGGAGTTGACGGCCCTCAGTAATCGTCTGGGAAGTCTAATGCAGGCATTCAATCGCGGTTTGGCGTTGCGCTAAGAGTCGAGGCAAGCTGCCGCCTGCCGATGCAGAATGAATGATGTAGCCGGCTGCTTCGGTTGGCCTCGGCGCCGTGCGAGCCGCGCTGAACTTCCCTCTCGACTGCTTCAACAGTGGATCGGCAATACGCACTATAATATACGGACGGAAAGGGAAACGTATGTCGCAACAGCCTGAAGAGATTCTCTCCATCTTCTCTAAGAGCGAGGAGTTGCTCAAGATGCTCCAGCGCGGCCGTACATTCACGGAAGAGCTGATGCGAGAGAATGAAAGACTGCGCTATCGGATGATTCAAATTGAAACCGACAATATGGATCTGCGCGACGAATATAAGACTAACCTCGACACTTTGCGCGGCCAGAACGATTCGGTGAGGCAAAAACTACAGTTTCTGGAGCGAAGATTTCTGGACGTGGAATCGGAGAACAAGGACTTTGCTCAGCGCTATACGGAAGTCGAGGAGCAGAACGAAAGCCTCGCAAATCTCTATGTGGCGAGCTACAGGCTCCATTCCACGCTGGATCCACATGAAGTTGTGGAATGCATCAAAGAGATTCTCATAAACATGGTCGGTTCAGAGGAGTTCGGGCTATACGTCGTTGACGAGGAAACCGGCGATCTCGCTTTGACTGGATACGAGGGGGAGATTGCCAAGCGAACAGAGAAGGGCGGTGTGGCGTTTGGTGAGGGGTTGGAAGGGTTCGTTGCCCAATCGGGACAACCGTTCTTCACAGAAGATGCCGGGGAGGGAGGGGAAGTGTGCGCTTGCCTTCCGCTTATGATCAAAGAGCGGGTGGTCGGGGTAATCGCGATTTACAAGCTGCTTCCCCATAAGAGGGGGCTCACGGAGCTTGACCACCGACTGCTGGATCTGTTGGCCGGCCAGGCGGCCACGGCTCTGGTTAGCTCCCGACTCTACGCCCAGACCGACCGAAAGTTGCGAACGATTGAAGGCGTGATGAGCTTGCTTCGAGAAAGGTAGAACTGCAAGATGGAAAGAAAGTCGCTATTAGTGGTGGATGATTCGGCAACCTTCAGGCAACTCTTGTCGATGAGCCTGAAGAGAGTAGAGGGAATTTCTCAGGTCGACATAACGGAAGCCTGTGACGGTGAAGACGCGCTCCAGAAACTGGAGCGCGGCGCGTTTGATTTGCTCCTGACCGATTTGCGCATGCCCAAAATGGATGGTTTGGAACTGGTGCGGAGAGTCCGATCAGAGCTGAACAACGCGAATCTGCCGATTATCATAATCAGCACGAAGGGCGAAGAAAAAGACATCGAACTCGGAATGCAGATCGGGGCAAGCGGCTACCTCTCAAAGCCTGTCTCCATGGCGCGGTTGAAGGAAGTTGTGAGCAGTTTCCTGGTAAAATCCTAGTAGACCTTATGGAGCTAACCGGAGATTTGAGCGATTTCGCTCTCACCGACATTTTGCAGATTCTGGCGTTGAGCAGAAAGACGGGCACTTTGTCGCTGGAGAGCGGGAGCGTCAAAGGCAGGGTTATCATCGAACAGGGCAAGATCAGCCACGCCTGGATGCGCCCGGGCGAGAGTTTTGTGGAGAACCTGGCGCGCCGTAGCGTAGTTCGCGCGGACCTGCTGGAGAAGTTGCACCGAATCGCGGTCGACGCCAATGGAGTTTGGACATTTCGCAGCCTGATCGTGGAGAGCGGGATTCTGGGTGAAGGCGCCTTGGAGCGGGCCGCTGAGATGTATTTCCGCGGCGTCGTGGGGCGCCTTGTGGCGACCGAAAAAGGCAAATTCGGGATAATTCTAAACGAATGCAATCTTGTCGATTCCTTGCGTGAGGTCAAGCTCTCAACCGGCCTCGATGTTGGGGAAGTGCTTCTCGAATCTGCCAAGTATCAAGATGAGGCCTATAAGGATGCCGGCTGGGAAAATAAGGCTGTAGCTCGACCGCTTTCGCCGCGCCCGCCTGAGGAAAGCCAGAGTGAAAGCGGGGTTAACCTAAAGGATTTCATCCTTTCCATTAATGACGGCAAAGGCGCTGAGGACGCCGATGTGAACGAGGTCGTTACCTCAGCGTCTTTCCGGCTTTCACGGCTAACCTCGCTTCTTTCGGAGTTGAGATCTCAATACGCGGAATCCGAGCTCAGTTTGTTGCTTCTGCGCTACGCCAGCGAGATCGCATCGCGCGGGGTCCTGTTTCTGGTCGCGGAAAACGAAGCCCGTGGATTTGGACAATTCGGCGTCGGACGGATCGGCAATGGCAAGAACCCTGATCAGGTTGTAAGGGGCATCCACATTCCGCTAAACGCAGAGTGCGTCATTTCGAAGGTAGCCAAGAGCGGCCAATCGTATATTGGCAAAATGCCGGCTGGATATTGGAACGCTGAGATTTTGGCGCGAATCGGCGGGACGGGCGAGCACATCTCAATGTTCGCGGTGCCGCTGGTATGCAACGGCCAGGTCAGCTATGTCATCTACGGCGACGACTTTCCCGGCAGAGGCGGGCTCAGCGGCGTCAGCGAACTAATCGCATTCGTCAACCTTACCGGGATCGCGCTAGAGAAGCTGGCTTTAGAGCGAATAATGAGCGAACGCGGCGTAGCGATGCCATAAGCACTAACGGAGGGACGCCCGATTGGCCGCGTCCGATAATAGATCTTATGAACCCGATTGCCTCTAGCTAGCTGTCCCCAAAAACACCTTTTCCAAACTCGCGTAATCAGTCGCCAGACACGCCAAGCCCAAAGCTGAAAGAATAAAGAATTGAAGGCTTCGGGTTATTCGAAAGCGTTAATGCCCGTTAGAGCTTGTCCCAAAATCAAGGTGTGCACTTCATTTGTGCCTTCGTAGGTGTAAACAGACTCGAGGTTGCACATGTGCCGCATCACCGGATACTCCCCGGTGATGCCGTTGGCGCCGAGAATGCTCCGGGACGTGCGGGCGCACTCCAAGGCCATCGCGACGTTGTTCATCTTGGCCATGGAGACGTGGACCGGCTTGAGCTTGCCGGCATCCTTTAGCCGGCCCAGATGCAAACAAAGCAACTGACCTTTGCTGATTTCAGTCGCCATCTTTACAAGTTTTTCCTGCGTAAGCTGAAACCCGCCAATCGGCCGCCCGAATTGGATGCGCTCCTTCGAATATTTCAAGGCAGCATCGAAACAGGCCATCGCGGCGCCGACCGCGCCCCACGCAATTCCATAGCGCGCTTGAGTCAAGCACATTAACGGGCTCTTCAAGCCGCCACTGCCAGGCAGCAGATTCTCTTCCGGAATCAAGCAATCCTCGAAGAACAGCTCAGACGTCACCGAAGCGCGCAGGCTGAGCTTGTGCTTGGTGTCCCTGGTTGAATAGCCCTTGCGCTCTCGTTCAACGATAAAACCTCTAATCTCGCCGTCATCTGCCTTGGCCCAGACGATCGCGATGTGCGCGACCGAGCCGTTTGTGATCCACGCCTTTGAACCATTCAGAACCCAGCCATCTTTTGCCCTTTGCGCCCGCGTCAACATCCCCGACGGATTCGAGCCGTGGTTTTGCTCGGTGAGTCCAAAGCACCCGATGATTTCGCCGGCTGCCATCCGCGGCAGGTATTTGCGCTTCTGGTCCTCGCTGCCAAAGGCGAATATCGGGTACATACAGAGGGCGCCCTGAACGGACGCAAAGCTTCGGATGCCTGAGTCGCCAGCTTCCAGTTCTTGCATCACCAGGCCATAGGCGACGTTGTTCATACCGGCGCAGCCATATTCCTCCGGCAGATTGGCTCCCAGCACCCCAAGGCTTGCAAGGCGAGGAATGAGGCTTTCGGGGAATCTTCCATTCTCGTAGCACTCAGCGATTAAGGGGTTGATCTCAACCTCGACAAAGCGCCTCACGGTGTCCAGTGTGAGCCTTTCTTCTTCCGACAACTCGTTTCTGAGACTCAGAAAATCTAAACCGTCAAACGACATTTAGTCTACCTTAGCCTTTCGGACCTGGTTTCGTCGCTCCGCTTCGCTTCATCCCGCCGCTGTTTAGGCACTCTATCACCTCGGCGAGGATGCTGATCGCTATTTCTTGAGGTGAGCGCGCGTTGATCGGCAAGCCAATTGGCGCGTGGATGCGATCCAATTGCGACTGCTTGAAGCCCTCGGCGAGAAGTTTCTTAAATATCGAAAGAACCCTTCTTTTGCTGCCTATCATCCCGACATAGGCAGCATCGCTTCTGAGAACCTGCTTCAAGCAGGCCTCGTCGTGCTGGTGTCCTCTCGTCACAATCACCACCGCGCTCGCCGCGGAAAGCGGAACCTTCTCAAGAATGGACCCGTATTCGCTCCTTATTCGGCGCACCCGTGGATCCGGGAGCCGTTCTTCGGATAAGAACTCTTCTCGATCGTCCACGGCGATGGTTGCATATCCCATCATCGCCGCAATCAACGCGACAGACTGTCCAACGTGGCCAGCTCCCAGGACGACCAAAGACTGCTTTGGTCGCAAAATATCAACTACGAGCGTGACCGGGCCGTCTATTCCGTGGGTTTCGACTACCCCGGCGGGCGCGCCGTTTTTGAGGAAGGTCGTAGCTGCTTCGATTAGGCTTTGCGAAATCGAAGCCTTTTCGGGTATGGTCTGATTCTCTAGAATCAAGAACTTGCCTGTCTTCGTCCCCGCCACAAATGTCGTTGCCACAGCGATTGGCGTGGCGCTATTTACGGCGTTTTCGATTATGTGTAGATTACCGTGTTCCATTGGTGGCGGGTAGGTTGAATGTTATCAGACTCAAGTATATTCAGTTTATTGGCGAGCCGCCCTATAACCCGGGCGGGCTCGAACACGCAGGTCCGCCCGATTCACCCTTACGTCAATCCTGCGCTCATTGTCCGCTCTGTTCTTGTTCGACGGGTAGTACCCCAATAGGTACTGATGCCGCAGTTCTTCGGCAATTCGACCAAACGCAGCCTCCAGATCAACCAATCGGTCCGCTCGCTCTAGCACGCCCCCAGAGAGACGCGCCAACTCCTGCAGGTAATCATCCGCCTTACGATACACGCGATCCAGTTCAAGTCTGCTGCGCTCCAACTTTTCGCGCTCCGGATCGCCGCTGCCGGACACGTTCTCAAGCAACGCCCCGCGCCTGTCCAGCTTCCTTTCAACATCCGCTCGCGTGGCATACCGGATGGGATACACAATGATGTCTTCACTCTCCACGATGGCGTTGAGAGTGTCATCCTGGTTGATCTCGCTGCTCGCCGTATCAATGCCGTCAGTGAATACGATCACCGACTTCCGGCCAGAGACGTTCTCAAATTTCTCCCATACAGCCGTGTATATCGCCTCATACACCTGAGTATACTCGCCAGCCCGAACGTGATTGATCGCGCGGCGAAGGACTTCGTGGTCACTCGTAAAGTCACACTCAATCTCGACGCTGTCGTTAAACGAAATCACCATTACGCGATCGCGCCCGCGCAGGTTGTTCACGAATGCCAACGCCGCCGCCTTAATCTGGTCCAGTTGCTCCTTTGTTGATCCGCTCGAATCCAGGCACAGAGCAACGGTGAACGGTTCATCGACACTGCCGAAAAACTCAAGCTTCTGGCGCACGCCATCCTCAAATATTGCGAAGTCCGTCCCGTTTAAATCTGTCACATACCGCCCGCCACGGTCGCTGACGATGACTGGCACTTGAACAAGCGTGGTTTCTAGCTTTATCGGATCGTCATCGGCGTCAGCAGGCTTCGGAGCGGGTTGCTTTTGACTTTGCGCCACACCCAGCGCGCCGGACCAGCCGATCAGGAACAACACACTGCAACTCAGCAGGAACCGTTTATACAACAACATCGCTTTGCACTCCGGGCCGCAGCTCCCGCCCTGCATCAACATTAATCTGGCGACGGCCTCGTCTTCCCTTCTCTTCCGGATAGACTTCTTCTTGTCTTGCACCGGGTGAGATATAGAGTGTTATCGGACTCCACCATCACGCGCTTAGACGACCTGTCTGAAATAGTCGATTGACATCGCAAGCCCCTCGTCGAGCCCGACGACCGGCCCCCACTCTAGTATTCGAGTCGCTCGTCCGATGTCAGGTTGTCTAACCTGGGGGTCGTCCACGGGCAGGGGCTTGAACTCTAGAGCGCTGGCGCATCCTGTCTGCGCGATGACTTTCTGCGCCAGGTCCAGGACCGTGAACTCAGAGGGATTGCCTAAATTGACTGGCATATGGATGTCCTCCGCCTCGGCGGCAACCAGCAGCTTCAAAATCCCGTCGACCAGATCGCTCACATAACAAAATGAACGGGTCTGGCGCCCATCGCCATAAACCGTCAATGGAGCCCCTTTCAATGCCTGCACGATGAAGTTGGATACGACCCGCCCATCATTTGGCCGCATACGCGCTCCGTAGGTATTGAATATCCGCACGATGCGAGTGTCTACTCCATGATAGCGATAGTAAGCCATCGTTATGGCCTCTGCAAACCGCTTCGCTTCATCATAGACGCCGCGCGGCCCGACCGGGTTGACGTGGCCCCAGTAGTCCTCGCGTTGAGGGTGCACCTGCGGATCTCCATAGACTTCGGAGGTCGACGCGAGCAAAAACCGACAGCCCTTCTCTCTGGCTAATCCAAGCGCCTTGTGAGTCCCAAGGCTGCCGACTTTCAGTGTTTGTATGGGCAATTGGAGATAATCGATCGGACTCGCAGGCGACGCCATGTGTACGACGGCGTCCAGAGCTCCGCCAACATACAGATACTCGGTTACGTCCTGCTTGACGAAGCGGAAGTGCGAGCTTCCAAAATGACGCTCGACATTGGCCACGCGCCCGGTGATAAGGTTGTCGAAGACCGTGACGTCGTTTCCACTCTCAATCAGACGATCAACAAGATGCGATCCAAGGAATCCTGCGCCTCCTGTGATTAGCACGTGCATAGAGTCCAAAGAGTCCAGTTTTCTGAGCGCCCGCTCAATCCCGTCCATAAAACGAGGCTATTGTCTCGACGACATACTCCTGGTCGGACTGGCTTAGCTCAGGGTAGATTGGGATTGCCAGGGATTCCTCAGCGGCCCGCTCGGATTCGGGAAGGTCACCCGATTTATAGTTCAAATCCTTAAAGCATGCTTGCAGGTGTAACGACACGGGATAGTATATCTCGCTGCCGACTCCCCGCTCCGCGAGAAACTTCCTCAACCCATCGCGATCTTCAACGCGTATCACAAATTGGTTGTAGACGTGCCACCCCCAGCCAGCCTCGACGGGCAGCACGACTGTCCCCCGTTCCTCCAGTCCGCTCTGGGCAAACAGCCTTCGATAGACACTGGCATTACCTCGTCGGGCATCCGCCCATTCATCAAGGTATGCGAGCTTCGCGCGCAAGATGGCCGCCTGCAGGGCGTCCAACCTGCTGTTCACGCCTACTGAATCATGGTAGTACTTCTTCCTGGCCCCATGGGTCCTCAGGCTCGAGAGCTTAGCGGCCAACTCCTGATCGTTGGTGGTCAACGCGCCTCCGTCCCCTGCGCCGCCGAGATTCTTGGTCGGATAGAAGCTGAACGCCCCCACCCGGCCAAGGCTACCTGCCCGCCGGCCATCATACTCAGCTCCAATGGCCTGGGCGGCGTCTTCTATGATTGCGATCCCGGCGTCCTTAGCCATCTTTAGCATCGGGCCCATATCTACACATTGACCGAAGAGATGGACTGGCATTATGGCCTTCGTCCGCTTGGTGATCGCTCGCTCAAGCTGTCTGCAATCGAGATTAAAGGTGGAACGCTCGATATCAACGAAGACCGGAGTCGCTCCAAGCCGGACGATCGACCCGGCTGTTGCGAAAAACGTATAAGGACTCGTGATGACTTCGTCACCCTGGCCAATGCCAATGGCCATAAGGCCAAGCAATAGCGCATCTGAGCCTGACGCGCATCCGACCGCATAGGCGCAGCCGCAATACGCGGCAAGTTCGCGCTCTAGCTCGACAACTTCGGGACCTAAAATGAAATGCTGACTTTCAAAGACTCTCTGTACCGCGAGGTCGATCTTGTCGCCAATCCGCGCATATTGCGCCTTCAAATCCAACATTGGCACGGACCGGCCTGCATTCCCCGACATGAAGCCTTACCTTTCGCCAAACCCTAAGAGCAGCTCAATTTCAACGCACATATCATATCGTGATGCATTTGCCACAGTCAAAGAAACGCCCGCGGGTCACGCCCCTGAATGCTTCAAGCGCGCCAGGCTACTCAACAAAATGCAGCAGACGCGGCAAACGACATCGAGCTTTATGGCTCAATGACAAAAAACCGGAAAGACACAGTGACAGATTTTGTTACCAGATGCGCCGCGGCCACTTGCCGCCAACGCGATGCGGTTTAAATTCAATACTTTAGCTGTTCAAGTAGATCTCGGGGGCAATGGCGCCAGGGTTGCGATAGATATAGACGAGCTTCGAAAAAACAGAAGGGTCGAAATGATCAGGGCAACGGGGGCTGCGCTGTTCGTATCGACCCTTCCTCATTTTCCGCGTACATCTCGCGACTCGCCTTCTCCGGTATCCTTACTAAGGGCGCCATAAGGTCGAGCAAAGCCCGGAAGAACACTTCGGCTTCTTACAAAAAGCGGACACGATAACCTATCGGGTCAGAGCGATCAGGACCTTATAGCACGACTGGATTAAGGAGTCCGGGGTTCTTTCGATCGCGGCTCTCTTGTCGACCGCGCGAGGAGAAAATCGTTGATCCAATGGTATTGATTGACGTATTTGCTCGTCTGAGACCGAAAGATCGGCACCGTATACCGTTTAAGCACGTACTTTGCCTGAGTCCGCCCGCGACGCGTCCTGACTCTAACCCGAACCCGCTCGGTAACCGTCTTTGTTGGCGCCCGGGAGGAGTCCGGTTCTTCCATCCAATCAGTCTCGTTATAAGCAAGCACGGATAGAACCCGACCAACGCCTCCGTTGTAGGCGGCGGCGAGATAGGGCCCGATTTTTTCGACCCCAATCGGGCTGCGAGACTGGATCGCCTCCCAATCGGAATCGCAGAGGACGATCTGCGCCGCTATTGCATTCACGGGATCCGCCATTCCGGCCGCAAAATCCGGGTTTAACCCCGCCGCCGGGTACCTGCTCTGGATAAGCCTGTAGGTGGAGGGAATCATCTGCACTAGACCACGCGCTCCGGCTGAGCTAATCGAATAGCCGTAGGCCTTGCCGCCATTCGTCGCAATCACCGTAAGGACCCGTTCGCAAAGCGTTCCGGTCAAACCAGAGGTCTTGAACTCTCCTGGGTCGATATGCTCGTTCATCAGGAGCGCCCTCAAGACATCTTTGGGCACAACATCAATGATCTTCCTGCCTAGAAAAGCGCGTGACATCACGCCCCGCTCAGCCAGGCGGACATAGGCTCTGTTAATAAAGTCATTCGTGACCCGCAGTCCGTGCTCGACGACTTCCTCAGTCGCAAGTTCAGGAGAATAAGGCGTGTAAACCGCTTCGATCACCGGGACATTGCCGCCAAAACGATTGTTTTCGTTGTCGACCGGGTACTTGACCGCCAAGACGGTCCCCTTGTCGGGAACGATGCAAGCCATATTGGAGTTGATGCCGTTTTCGCGCCGCATGGAGACTGAAAACCCCGGGGTCGTGACCTCCAGACCGCTGTCGCGCTTTATGGCGCGGGCGATCTTGATCTGCTGACCGTCGCCTATGGCAAGGGCCATTTCTCGTCCAACTATGCCAATCACCGGCACATCGACGAAACGCCGTCGCCCGACTCGAACCCTGCGGGTTCCAACGGCACCTTTAAGCAGCTTCACGGACTCGCCGGTTAGCCGCTGTCTCGCTTCCATAACCTGGCCGAGCAATCCCTCCGATTGAAGCTTTTGATTCTCCCAAGGAACCTTGAAGCCTGCAGTAATCAGGACGGCCAGGAGACAACCCATTAGTCTCGCCATTCCCATTTTTCCCCATTCGGTTCGATAAAGTGTAGTAATCATAGCAGCGCTAATTCTCTTCGACAATGGTTTTCTAATTTTGCAATCATTTTGCAACGTCGCATATCGCGCTTGCGCTACAGTTGCGTTCAATGTAGCGTGCGTGAGGCTGGCCATTTTGGAGCTCGATCATATGAACCTCATTCTCGACCAACTTCGGTTCGCTGGCGCATGGCTCGTTATCCACGTCCTCCCGGCCGGACTTGTCCTGGTGGCCGGCGTTTTCGTCGCCCGACTTGCTAACCGCTCGCTCAAAGCGGCGCTGGACCGCAGCCGGATCGCCGACGACGCGTTGGTCCAGAGCTTTTTTCTGCGCTCGGTTTCAATCAGCGTAATCACTCTCGCCGCGCTTACAGCTCTGAGCATGATCGGCCTGGACGTGCGCACCTTTATCGCGGGCCTGGGCATAACCGGAATCATTCTTGGCTTCGGCCTGAGAGACACGTTTTCCAATCTTGCCGCCGGGCTGCTGCTGCTGATCTACCGCCCTTTTCGGGCTGGCGAGGTGATCGAAGTTGAAAGCTCGCAGGGTGTGGTGACCGATCTGACTATCGTCAATATGCAGATGATCACAACTGACGGCGTGCGCGTCATAATGCCAAATTCCAAGGTGTGGGCCGCGAAGATCGTGAATTATTCTCGGAGCAACCAGCGCAGGCTGGAACTGAATCTCCGAGTCCGCGAAATCGATGCCGAGACGGCGCGGGCTGCGATACTGAGCTGCCTGGCCGAGGATTCCCGAATACTTAAGACGCCGGAGCCCTCCGTCCGCGTCACAGCTATAGCCCGCCACGCTGCCTGCCTAACGATCTGGGCATGGACTGACCCTTCCGATTTTACAAGCGCCGGCGCTGATGAGTACCTGAGCCTACGCGCCGCCCTGGTGAAAGTCGACGTCATAGTCTTGTAGCTATTGTTATCAGACCCGCCTTTGGGGTCCTTAGTTCTCTCAGTCTTTTGCTCTATTCTTCATATAGGGGTTCTCTCGTTTCTCCTCACCTATCGTGCTGGTTGGCGCGGCCGCGTAATCGTGCCCAGGATAAAGGATTGTATCGTCCGGCAATTTGCCAAGCGTTTGCGTGAGCGAGTAGTACAATTGCTCGGCGTTGCCGCCAGGCAAATCCACCCTACCACAGCCGCCAATGAATAGGGTGTCTCCCGATACGAGAGCGCCGCCGATCAGGAAGCACTGACTCCCAGGGGTGTGTCCCGGAGTATGCAGCAAGGTCAACTTCTGGCTTCCGATCAGAATCTCGTCGCCGCCGGAGTGTGTTGCGATGTCGCTGTCTGACAAGCCGGTTACGATCTTGACGCCGTCCTTCTCCAACACGTTCACGTGCGCTTTTACCGACGCCTGGCCGATCAGTTCGCTCAACCCCGCGATGTCGTGGCCGAAGATGCTGCCGCCGACGTGATCTGGGTGATAATGGGTCACGAGAACACCGGTCAGCTTCATCTCCTCGCGCTCAACGCAGTCCAAAAGTCCCCTGACGTCCCAAGCAGGATCAACCAGCATGCATACCTTCTCTGCATCATCGCCGATTATGTAGACGAAGTTTGCCATTTGCGCGGCAAAATTGTTGTTGCGCGCAAAGTCGTGGCCGGCCCGCAATTGCTTAATGTATAGACCCATTTCTTGTTTCCTATGTTAACCCTTGTATTTACCTTCCGTTGGGGCGTGCTGCTTGAAATCCAGGTCATGTTGCTGTAGAAATCCTTGTGATGCAGAAACATCCCTATAGTCGTTTTAAAGCCCTGATCTTCCTCCTCGTCTGCGCCTACGCCCTTGCCTTTGCTACCGCATGCTCAAGCAACAAGGCAAAGGCGCGCGAGGTGATCCTCGATTCTCTGAAAGATCTGAACGTGCGCGAACTGAAGGTCGATTCGTTTTACACGGATTCAAAATACCCAAACCTGGCATACGCTTCAGCCACCGTGATACACAATTTTGCTGGGCCCTCGGGCGAGCCGCAACGCGAGTACCTCGGCTACATCCTCAGACGCGACGGAGAGGGATGGAAGATCCAGAAACTCACTGCCTACACCGAAGATGAAGATAAAGCCCGCGTTTTTCTGGGCGGCGGAAAATGACTCCCCGAAGTTCTGAATGAACTCCGGCGCCCGGCACAATGAGATCTGAGTTCCCAGCGTTATCGTTCCCTTCAAAGCCCCAAAGGCTGAACTCTAGAGCTCGACGCCGAGGTTATTAGTTCAAGCTTTAGCCCTGCGCGCTTGGGCCGAGCCGCCGCCATCTACCCCCAACCTCTTGCGCCTCAACGCTCTATTTGTGCGTGCTGGTCGTCTCGCCGTATTGCGAGCGATACCAGCCCATCTCGTTGTCAAAGGTCGCCTGGCCCGGCTTGAACGGTCTTGAGGCAAGGCCGGTGCCGTAGTACCCGGAAGGCGGCAGAGGCCCATACGACTCCTCACTGCTCTGCTGAGGCTTCGCAGCGCTCTTGCGGTAAGGCCGCTCATATCCTCCTCCAATGCCAAAGCCGCGTGCGCGCGACTCTAAATTGACGGCAGGGTGCCTCTTGCTCGTATAAGAAGTCCCATCCTTCGGATCTGTCATTCAATTCTCCTCGCGAAGAGACTGCGCCGCCAAAACCCGGCGCCTTTTTTTAGCCCTTAATATGTGGATGCGCTCGCCTGGACATCCGATTGCTTTAGCTCGTCGGGTTCCAAGTCCTCCTCATCGGGACCGGTAGCCTTTCCGTACTGGCGCAGTCGCCGGTATAGCGTCCGGCGGTCGATGCCCAAAATCTGCGCTGTCTTTATTTGGTGACCATCCATTCGCTCCAGGACGCGCAGGATATAACGCTTCTCGACGTCAGCTAGCGACGCATTGTCTAGGACCGATTCCTCGACAATGTCGCGCTCCGGCGCGGTTATGCTGGAGGGCAGATCCTCTGGCGTCAGCACCTCGCTGCTGCCCATGGTCAAGGCGTGCTCGACCGCGTTCTCGAGTTCTCTGACGTTGCCAGGCCAGACGTGAGTCATCAGTATGCGCATCGCCTCGTTTGAGAATCGCCTGGGCGGCTCCCCATGTTGTTGCGCAAACTTCTCCAGGAAGTGATGCACGAGAAGCGGAATGTCCTCGCGCCGGTCGCGCAAGTCCGGCAGCCGCACTGGTACGACATTGAGCCGGTAGAATAAGTCTTGTCGGAACTCGCCGCGTTTAACTGCCTCTTCCAGGTCCTGATTGCTGGCTGAAACCAGGCGGATGTCGATCGGAATATTCTCGCGCCCGCCAACGCGGCGAACGATGCGCTCCTGCAGCACTCGCAGCAGCTTCACCTGGAGGTTCTGCGACAGCGTATTGATTTCATCGAGGAACACGGTTCCCCCCTGCGCCTCTTCGATCAGTCCGCGCCGGTTCTCGTGAGCTCCAGTGAACGCCCCCTTTTGATGGCCGAACAGTTCTGACTCGAGCAACGTCTCTGGGATCGCCGAGCAGTTGATTGGCACAAAGGGGGCGCCTCGCCGCTCGGAATTATAATGGATGGCCCTGGCGACCAGCTCTTTACCTGTCCCCGTCGAGCCGATGATCAAGGCCGAGGCGTCGCGTCGCGCGGCGATTCGCCTGATCACCTCGAACAACTGCTGCATCGGCTTGCTGCGTCCGACGATGTTCGAAAAATTGTAGCGCGCGCTGACCTCCGCGCGAAGCTCCCTGACCTCCCGCCGCAGGCTGCGTCTTTCAAGCCCCTTCTCGACGGTTATGGCCAGTTCGTCCAGTTGAAACGGCTTGCCGATGTAGTCTTCAGCCCCAAGCTTCATCGCCTCGACCGCGGATGAAATGGAACTGAAGGCGGTCATGATGATGACCGCAAGGTCGGACCAATCGACCCGAATCCTCGCCAGCAACTCCAGCCCGCTCATCCCGGGAAGTTTGATGTCGGTGATGACCAGCGCATAGTCCTGCTCTTCAAGTTTGGCGACCGCCTCTTCACCGTTTTGCGCGCTGCTGACCTTATAGCCCTTCTGGCTGAAGAACGACATGAGAAGCTCACACATCGGCGCTTCATCTTCGACAATGAGTATCCGCTGATTCATGCTTGGTCTAATCAAGGCCTCCTTTCCCAAGAATGCTCGTTCCCGATCGCTTCGGGAAGAAAATCACGAGGCCGCATCCGTCGCCGCCTTCCCTTGCCGGCTCGACCCGCGCTTCAAACTCTTGCAATACATCCCGGGCAAGCGATAGTCCGAGGCCGACAACCTCCCCGTCTTTGCGCGCGGCCAGCAACCCAGCGAGGATTTGCGAGAAGTCCATTTCAGACTCGCCGCTGCCGTGGCTCAGCCTGACCTTGGCATAGCCAGCGTCATCATCCAGCGCGATTTCAAGCGTGCTGTCAGGCTTTGCGCGTTGGCAGACGCCGATCAATATATTCAAGACCGCCTGGCGCAACCTCGCCGCATCTCCATAGACGACAGGCGGAGCAGAACCGCAGATAATGCTCGGCTTGAGATTCGCTTTTCGAAAATGATGTCCCATCAAGTCGATTGATTCAGCCAGGAAACCCTTCAATTCGATGGCGTCCAAGCGGCCATTTGGCGGACGCCCCAGGTCAAGCATCTGCTTGATGAAATCGGCAATGCGCCGGGTCTGTTGAATGATGATCGACAGCTCCTTGTAGCCCTGCGCGTCTGGCTTCGCGTTCATCAACAGATACTCCGAGTAACCAGAGATGATGTTGAGCGGCGTGCCAACATCGTGCGCAATGCCCGAGATCATCTGGCCAAGGGTGGCATACCGCTCGGCTTGGATCAGTTGCTGGTGGGCGGATTCTCCCTCAGTCTTATCCCTGACCACCCGGATGAAGACCATCTGATTCCCCTCCATCGCCGGGCTGACGGTGACGCTGACGCGCCGTCGGGCAATGGTCTGGTCACACCGGGCAGGTTGCTCGGTCGCGACAGCCTGATCAAATGGACATTCAGACGAATCAAGGTGAAAGACGTCCGCGCACCCAGCTCCGACGAGCGCCCTGGGCTCTCGCTCATACCATTGTCCAATCCGGTGATTGGCGAACAGAATTCGGCCGTCGGACGAGTGAACCGCGACGCCGTCAGGTAGGGAGTCAGCGACGACGCGCCAAAGACCCGCCGACATCCCCTCGCTTGGCGCAACGCATTCGCTCCCAACCGAGGCGTCCGGGTTCTTGAGGGTCGTCATAGCTTCTTCCGTACTTGAGTCCAAGCAACCCTCTGCAAAACTAAATCACAGTACAAGGATAAGTCGCAAAGATCCCCGTTTGCAAACCATATTCCGCCGACTTAAGGGCCAATTTGCCCCTTACAGTCCCTTTGTGGGGCTGCCGTCAGGGAGTATCACGCAGAAGCGCCCCAATTCTTAGGGTTGATGTCTCAGAATGGAAGAATGGGGTGCGAACTTTGATTGCAGCCATGCCCAAGAATGGCGCTGCGACGAGAGCAAAGCGGCCCGCCCCCAATTTCTGGAGGCGGGCCGTTGGATTAGTTGCTTGCTTGGCTGTACGCCTTATCGCCTCGAACTAGCGGGACGCCGAATGGATAGTACGATCCCCTTCAGCACATTTTTATGCGGCAAGAACGCTTCAAGGGCAGTTCCGAGTCCCTGAGTGCTGGTTGCTGCGAGCTCTTTCGCAACGACGACTGAGCCGGGCAGCATCGCGCCGCTCGTCTGGTCGACGTCAAAGGAACTCAAAGCCACGATGCTAGTCCGGTCGGTCAAATAGTTTAGATAGTCAATCCGTAGGCCCAGGTCTCCGGGTTGACTGATAGTGCTATGATCAGCCGTATCGCCCGACGCAACAGCAAAAAGTTTGCCGCTGTAGGTTGACACCAGAACATTCGATTGCGCATCAGGTAATACGTTCGTCAGGCCACCCTCACCCTGAAACGCCTGCTTGAAGAGAGCCTGGTGAGCTAGCTTGCCCCTCTTACTAAGCTGGGCCAGCACGATGGACGAGTCCTCAACTTGCGCTCTCGCCAGTTCGGGCGATGGGAGCGCGTGGCGACGGTGCCCACTTGGGCGTCGAATCTGTATCGCGATACCTTGGTTTACAGCCCAGATGGTTCTGTGGACGCTGTCGTATCTAACCCTTCTCGGACTGCTCAGCGCATCAGCAGCCCCTTGAAATTCGAGGCTAGGGAAAACCTGAAGGGAAACGGGAACCTCCCGAACGTTGCTACCTTGGAGATTGACTTGGTTCAACGACCCATCACTCGTCGCGAAGAAGGCCGCTAAAGGCGCCTGAGTGCCCGGGTCCAAGCTAATCGCAATATTGCTGCCGTGAGTCAAATACTCGCCGTCCGGGAATGCAAATGACATGACTTGCTTGAATAGCGACAATTTGCCGCTGCCATCAAGTGTGATGAAGTAAAGTTCCGATGTAGTCTTCTTCGAGCCGTCCCCCGCAGTCGTGGTCCTATTCCAGCAAGCGCTTATGATGCCAGACACTGATTCGAGGTCAAGATATGTGATCGCGCTGTTCTGGACTAGTCCGGTGCTCAGACCATATTCCTCCGGAGGCACGATGGGCAGGGGCGAGTCAGCGAGAGCGCCCTGGACTACATCATAACTAAAGATCGAAGCCCCGTTCGTGAAAACCAGGTATTTCCCATTCTGTGCTACGGCAAAGTCGGATGGCGCATCGCTTGAGGAGCCAGCGTTCACTGGATCTGATGCCACGCCAGGAATGTCAAAACTAACCAGGTTGTCCCTGAAAACCGGCCTCGCATTATCGTCGAGATTAAGATGAACAAACGCCAGGACCTCGATCGGTTCATAACCGTCCGCATTAACGTCATATCTTGTGCCCCGCAGATACAGAATGCTGGTTCCCTGATCGAAAGCGACCTTAGTTGGGTAATAGATCGTGCCCTGACTGCTTTTAAGATCCATCGTCACGACGTTCGCGCCCGGTTTTCTGGTATCAATGACGCTCAAAAAGTGATTATCCAGATCGTCCGGCGTGACGCCATCAGGAAGCGGCGAAAACGCCGCGAAAGTAGAAGGACTGAATGGAGCAACCAACGCGTACCGATCAAATGCAAACGCGACGTTGTTGGCTCCGCCGGACACACCCGCTAAAGGCACGGACGTAACCTTCAATGCCGTTGTGTCGGCAAAGGGTGCGCTAACCGCAACAGCACAGAAGAACGTTACCAACATTGGGACAAATGGCCGTCGCGCGGAACGCAGCTTGCCACCTAGAGTATTCAGCTTCATCATTAGTCCTCTGCCTCTACTGTTTTCGCCAATAGCCTTTGAGGGCGTTTAACCTCGTAGTAGCAAGCATTTCCCGTGCCGAACAACACGTTCACTGCACTCTCACGGAATCCTTTTAGAATCAATACTTTCACAAGGCCGCGACCTCAGAACCCACCCGCGTGCGATCCGTTCATGAGTACACAGTTACCAGTTGCAGCTAACTCGTTACCACCTAAGACATTCATCGAATCCCAACCGCTTAGTCCGCACCACAACCCTACACTACCACATAGTAGCCGATCATATTTTCCGCTGGCCATTCTGTCAAGCGTTTTCGGGCGAAGGGCCTAACAAAAACCACAGGTGTATTTGTCTTCGATCACAGGAGTCGATTTTGGAGTTGAGATTCGTCAGAAGCGCTCCTCCTTCTGTATCCCAAGCTGACCGATCTTCAGCCTGAGCCCCCTGCGGGATAGTCCCAGGTCGATAGCAGTTCGCGAAAGGTTGTTTTTGTTTCAGATTAACGATTCGCAAATCATCTGGCGCTCGAGGTTTGCGGTCGCCTCCTTC
>Ga0207112_1105_pt1 | contig 22675 bp, 17 predicted proteins | sample Alteio_BWMinHeat_72_FD_153549 | JGI IMG/M metagenome (GOLD analysis project Ga0207112, IMG submission 153549) | Enriched cells from forest soil in Barre Woods Harvard Forest LTER site, Petersham, Massachusetts, United States -... | ecosystem: Environmental > Terrestrial > Soil > Temperate forest >...
CTAGCTTCAGCCAAGTAAACATCAATTAGCACTGAAGAAAGCTGGGCTTGCGTTAATACTCCGTCAGGCTTTTTAGAAGGACTGCATGCCGCCCATCCGAGGAATAAAAAAAATACCAACAACTTTTGCATCATTACTCCAGTTTAAACAAGAATCAGGCCTTAAATTTAATCCTATTTCATGTGTTTATAATTGTTTTTTTAATGGCCACATGGTATCGCCAGGTTAATTATCATGTCTTGGGGTGACGAACGTGCAGGGCGATTTCATGTGCTTATAATTGTTTTTTTAATGGCCGCATGGTATCGCCAGGTTAATTATCATGTCTTTGGTGACGAACGTGCAGGGCGATTTCATGTGCTTATAATTGTTTTTTTAATTGTCTGCTGGCAACGTATTTACTGATAATCATTCTGTTGGGCCACTTGATACGGATTTCTTATTTTTAGGCCCGAAAAATTAATGAAGGAGCTACTCAAAAAACTTCGCAGGTACGAAATCCAGATTCGCAAGGCAATTAACAGCCAGATGCAGGGAGACTTTCGCTCTATATTTAAGGGGACGGGGCTGGAATTTGATGATGTGCGGCCTTATCAATATGGTGATGACATCCGCACAATCGACTGGAATGTGACAGCCAAAGGTCATGGCACATTTGTGAAAACGTTTCGGGAAGAAAAAGAGCAAACGATATTTTTCATTCTGGATGTGAGCGCCTCGCAAAATATTGGGACCCCGGGGAAGGAAAAAGTCGACATTGCCAAAGAAGTTTGCGGTGTGCTGGCATTGTCAGGAGCCAAGGAATCGAGCCAATTAGGATTGATTTGTTATTCGGACGAAAGAGAGAAGGCTATCAAACCGCGCAAGGGACCACAGCAAGCCTACGAAATTATTTCAAGCATTGTTAACCTCAAGCCCCATTCTCTAAAAACTAACCTTAACAAGGCCATCACTTTTGCGCTCAATTTTATTAAACGCAGAAGTGTGATCATCATGATTTCCGATTTTATTGATGAGAACTATTTTCAAGGGTTAAAATCATTAGCCCGCAGACATGACCTCGTGATCATTCGAATTACCGACAAACGAGAAACCCAATTACCCAAACTTGGGATCATACCCGTTCTTGATAAGGAAACCCAGAAAACAATTTGGGTAAATACTTCCTTTGGTGGCTTTCGCGAAAAAATTGCTGAACACAATACAAGCAGGCAACAAGAACTGGCAGATTTTAGTCGCAAGCATCAGATCAACTTTCTCTCGATCGATACCGATGAAGATTATGTGCCGAAATTATTGAAATTGTTTAAAGTGAGGAATAAGTCGATGAAGGCAGTATGATGAGAATGTTTAAAGGTTTTAAGTTTCAGGTTTCAGGTTTGAGAACGGCAAGATTCTGCGTTCTGTTTTGTATATCTACTATCTTGTTGTTCTCATCTATTCACGCTCAGGAAATTAAAGTTCATGCAAAATTCACCGGGGACAGTGTAAAAATTGGCAAATCAATTGAATTTTATCTTTCAGCCCGCTATCCGGAAAGACTGAATATACTTTTTCCGGACTCCACTTTTTCTTTTGCTCCATTCGAGCTGCAGAAGAAAATATATTTCCCCACTAAAACCGAAAATGGAATTAGTAAAGATAGTGTGATTTACTTGCTTGCCACCTATGAAGTGGATAGCATTCAGTCATTAAAGCTTCCTGTATTTGTTGTAAACCAAATGGATTGTACACAAGTATTTTCAAATACTGATTCGGTTTACTTTCAAAATCTTGTTAAGGCGATTCCCGATTCTTTGACCACCGAAAAACTCCCATTAAAAACCAACACCAATTACCTTGGAGTAAAATGGCAACTCAATTATGTACTATTCGCCATTGGTGGTGGAATTTTATTGACCGCATTGATATTAGTTTGGATATTCTTTGGGAAAAGAATACGAAAGTATTTCAAGCTGAAACGAATGGTGAAAAGCTATGAAGCATTCCGCTCAAAGTTTGAATCTTCTGTTGAAAAACTGGATCGCGACTTCTCTCCACAAAGTGTTGAAGCTTCCCTGGTGATTTGGAAAAACTATTTGGAGTCTTTGCTCTCAAAGCCTTACACGAAATATACTTCCAGGGAAATCAAAACGATGGAAAACAGTGAGGAGCTTGGTTATGCATTAAGTGAAATCGACCGTATGATCTATGGAAATACTAAAGGAAATGTGCATGCACCTTTTGCTGGATTGAAGGCATATGTTCGTCAGCAATTTGAAAAGAAGAAGGAGGAGGTAGCACATGGATAGTTTATCATCCCCTTGGTATTCGTTGGATTGGTTTGTGTTGTCAACATTCAAAGCTTTTACGTGGGAAAATAAATTTTTCCTTTATTTAATCATTCTCATTCCTTTCTTGTTTGTGCTTCGCTGGTTCATTCGGTACTTCGTCAACCAAAAACTTCCTGTAGCGCTTATCAAAAGTGACTTAAAAAGCTCAGCACTCAATTGGCTTCGTTTCATTCCGGAGATCATCTTAATGTTTGTTTTTGCATTTGTGCTAATTGCATTAGCGAGACCGCAGAAAACAAATGAAAAAGTTGAGCAGTGGACAGAAGGCATTGACATCATGATTGCACTGGATATTTCGCAGTCGATGCAGATTGAAGACTTTCAGCCCAACCGTTTACAAGCTGCAAAACAAGTAGCCAGGGATTTCATTAAAGGAAGATTGCAAGACCGCATCGGGCTAGTTGTGTTTTCAGGCGATGCATTTTCGTTAGCTCCACTTACAACTGATTACGAATTGCTTTACTCCTATCTCAATGACATTTCATTTGATATGATCGAATCACGTGGAACAGCAATTGGAAGCGCGTTGGCGGTTGTTACCAATAGAATGAGTGAGTCGGAGTCAAAATCGAAGGTATGCATACTTATCAGCGATGGAGATAATACCGCCGGTAACATTGATCCGATCACTTCAGCAGAATTAGCTGCGGCTCACAATATCAAAATATATACGATCGTGGTGGGCAAAGAGGGGCTAGTGCCTTACGGAAAAGATTATTTTGGAAGACCTCAAATGGTGGAGAACACGGTCGATGAAACTACCATGAGAAAGATTGCCGATCTCGGCTCTGGCGAATTTTTTCGAGTGACCGACAACGAAGCATTGAAAAATGTGTTTCAACGGATCGACAAGTATGAGAAAGCTGAGATCAAAGAGAGCCGTTTCAAAGACACTACCGATTTTTACTTTATCTACTTGCAGTGGGCGATGGTTTTCTTTCTTTTGTGGCTGGCATCGAAGTCAAGTTTTTTGACCAACGTTTTGCAGGATTAGAAGCGTTGTTAGTTAATAGTTGTTGGTTATGGCTAAGAATTTAATGATAAAGAGAATTACGGTTTTTTGCGGATCAAGTCTGGGCACGGATGACCAATTCAGGTCGCAAGCAACTCTGCTTGGCAATACTTTAGCAAAACAGAATATTGAAATGGTTTATGGAGGAGCAAAAATAGGACTTATGGGCGCGGTTGCTGATGGAGCACTAGATGAGGGGGGCAAAGTGATTGGCGTGCTCCCAAAATTCTTGCGATCCAAAGAAATAGCACACGAAGGCCTTACCCAATTGATATTAGTTGACAGTATGCACGAGCGAAAAACTAGAATGAATGAGTTGAGCGATGGTGTAATTGCTTTACCAGGAGGGTTTGGAACGTTAGACGAACTTTTTGAAATGCTTACATGGGGTCAACTTGGTCTTCACCAAAAGCCGATTGCCATTTTAAATATTAATGGCTTCTATGATCCTTTGATTGCATTAGTTCGGGCAATGGTTGACGGAGGATTGCTGAAAGAAGTGAATCAAAAAATGCTTTTAATAAGCGACAACATAGATGACTTACTCAACAGAATGAGAAATTATGTTGCCCCAACTGTTGGAAAATGGATAGATGAAGGCACTGTTTAGTTGTAAGTTGTAAGTTATAAACCAGCTCTTCCCCACTCCTGCTTTTCTGTGTCATTCCACAATTCGGGAAAGAAAAATATTTTTTGAAACCGAGGTGGCAAATATTTCTGCCAGTTGGTTCCACCAGTGGCTTTGATATCTTCCGGGTCTTTTTGTAAATACTTTGCAGCCGACTTCATGTGTGCTAAGGGCCAGCGAACGTTGGCCAGTTCGTCAAATTCACGAAGACGTGATTTTACTTCTTTCGATTCGGGAAAATATTTAAGGTATAGCTTTCTTAAATTTTTGTTTCTGTGTTTGTCACCCAACTCTTTGAATTGGATCATGTATTTCTCTTCAAATTGTTGCAAGGTCAATGTCTTTTTGCCTGTTGCTAATTCAGTTGCCCCGCTTCGCCAATACATTTTCTCTATTTGCTGATCGATGGAACTCTGTTCATTCAAAATCTCACGGTCTTTAGCAACAACCAGATTTATCAAATCCGTGGAGCAAATTTCAATCATCCGATATTGTCCCGACTGAAATCCTGATGAAGGCAACAACGACATCCTGAATTTCAAAAACTGCTCCTTTTCCAAACCTATTACCATGATTTCAAACGAACCCACCAATTGCTGAAAGTAACGGATCATTCGATCTAGCCTTGTACAAAAAAACCTTTCATCCAGCTGTGGATGATCTACAATTTGCTGAATCTCCCAAAGCACGAGATTAAAATATAGCTCAGTAATCTGGTGATATACAATGAACACCTTCTCGTCTGGAAAGTGCGTCTTGGGAGTTTGTAAACTCAACAATGTGTCAAGGTGAATATAATCCCAGTATGTGAGATAATCAGAGTATAAAAGACCGTCAAGGTAAGACGAAAGGTCCTGGCCCATAGCGGCATACTTTTGACGTAATTTTTGAATTTGCTCTTGAAGAATCGGATCGTTTGACATTAAATTTTCTGGTAGTGCTTTTGATTTGTGCTTCCTACTTAGTTGCGTAAATTTGAGGCTTTAATAAGAATAACCCAAACTTTATGGCATCACATACGACTGAAGCTCCAGCAAAGAAATCGTTGAAGCAGGATCGTTACGAACAACCTGATTTTTATGCAATTGACGACCTGCTCACGGAGGAGCACAAACTCATACGCAGTTCAATCCGTGAATTTGTGAAGAAAGAGATATCGCCATACATCGAAGATTGGGCTCAACGCGCACATTTTCCTTATGAGATCGTTCGTAAGTTTGGGGATATTGGCGCCTTCGGTCCCACTGTTCCGCAACAATATGGTGGTGGTGGCCTCGATTACATCTCTTACGGAATTCTAATGCAAGAAATTGAACGTGGAGATTCAGGCATGCGCTCAACAGCATCAGTGCAAGGATCTTTGGTGATGTATCCGATCTACAAATTTGGGAGCGAAGAACAGCGCAAAAAATATTTACCAAAACTAGGAAGCGGCGAGTGGCTCGGGTGCTTTGGTTTGACTGAACCTGATCACGGATCAAACCCTTCCGGCATGGTCACCAATTTCAAAGACATGGGCGACCACTATTTACTGAATGGAGCAAAGATGTGGATTTCCAATTCACCCAAAGCTGATGTAGCTGTGGTGTGGGCGAAGAATGAGGCAGGAAGAATTCACGGATTGATAGTTGAGCGCGGTATGCCAGGCTTTACAACTCCGGAGACACATAGTAAATGGAGTTTACGTGCAAGCACAACTGGTGAGTTGGTATTTCATGATGTAAAAGTTCCTAAAGCAAATTTATTACCCGGCAAAAATGGGTTAGGTGCCCCGATGATGTGCCTCGACTCAGCGCGGTATGGCATTGCATGGGGCGCTATTGGTGCAGCTATGGATTGCTATGACTCAGCAAGAAGATACTCCATTGAAAGAATTCAATTTGGAAAGCCTATTGGTTCGTTTCAATTAATTCAGAAAAAATTAGCAGAGATGCTTAGCGAGATAACTAAAGCGCAATTGCTCAACTGGAGACTGGGGATGCTGATGAATGAAGGTAAGGCTAGCACAGCCCAGATTTCATTGGCTAAGAGAAACAATGTGAATGTTGCCTTAGAGATTGCTCGTGAAGCAAGGCAAATTCATGGGGGCATGGGCATTACAGGTGAGTATCCAATTATGCGCCACATGATGAACCTTGAATCGGTTGTGACGTATGAAGGTACTCATGACATTCATCTGTTGATTCTTGGAAATGAGATAACTGGGATTCCAGCTTTTGTATAAAAAAGAGTTTTCTTTCTTTAAAATAACCAAACAAACATGAAGTCATTTTCACTGCTATCAGTCTTGGCCTTTTTTACTTTGCTAGCCTGCAATCGAACTACAAAAGTTGAGCAAACCTTTCAATACCCGAGTTCACAAAAAGTGGATTCAGTAGATGACTACTTTGGAATTAAGGTTTCTGATCCTTATCGCTGGATGGAAAATGACACTGCGAAGGCGACAGCCAATTGGATAAAGAGTGAAAACGAAATCACATTCGAGTTTTTAAACAAAATCCCCTACCGCGATTCGATCAAGAAAAGATTGGAAGTGCTTTATAATTATGAGCGCTTGACAGCTCCATTCAAAGAAGGGGACTATTTTTATTATTACAAAAATGATGGACTTCAGAACCACAGCGTGCTATATCGTAAGAAAGGCGAGAGTACAACGCCTGAAGTTTTTCTTGATCCAAACACTTTTTCAAAAGATGGTACAACTCGCTTAGCTGGGGTTTCATTCTCAAAGGACGGGTCGCGAGTAGGGTTTCAAATTTCCAAGGGTGGTGCCGATTGGACCGAAGCGATTATACTGAATGCAGCAGATAAAAAGATTTTGGAAGACACCATACGGAATATAAAGTTTAGTGGAATATCATGGAAAGGCAATGATGGTTTTTACTTCAGCACCTACGAAAAACCAAAGGGCAGTCAACTTTCTGCAAAAACTCAAAATCACAAACTGTACTATCATAAAGTGGGAACACCGCGCAATCAGGATAAACTTATTTTTGGAGATGATAAAAATCCTCGAAGATATGTGGGTGGTTATCTCACTGAAGATGAACACTTCTTGATTATTACCGCGGCCAACAGTACAACTGGAAATGAACTTTATATCCAAGACTTAAAAAATCCTTCAGCCAAGTTGGTCACGGCTGTTAATAACTTTGATAATAATCACAGCATCATTGCTAATGAAGGTGAACGATTGATCATTGAAACCAACTTGAAGGCATCAAACTCAAAAGTGGTTGAGGCCAGTTTCTCCAAGCCTACTCCTGAGAACTGGAAAGACCTTATCCCCGAAACTGAAAATGTACTAAACACGGGAACAGCGGGCAATAAGATTTTCGCCAGCTACCTGGTTGATGTTAAGACTCAAGTGAAGCAATTTGATTTAAAAGGGAAATTAGAACGGGAGATTGAACTTCCCGGCATCGGTACAGCTAATGGCTTTGGTGGAAAAGAAACCGACAATGAAGTTTATTACTCATTTACTTCATTCACCTACCCTCCCACGATTTTCAAATACGATATTACCAGCGGCAAGTCATCTTTGTATGAAAAACCAAAAGTTGATTTCAATCCAGATGATTATGAAACCAAGCAAGTTTTCTACAACAGTAAAGACGGAACAAAAATCCCGATGTTCATCACCTACAAAAAAGGCCTTGAGTTGAATGGACGAAACCCAACATTGCTTTATGCTTATGGTGGATTCAACATCAGTCTTACTCCGAGCTTCAGCACTTCGCGAATTGTTTGGCTAGAGAACGGTGGTGTTTATGCTCAACCCAATTTGCGAGGAGGCGGTGAGTATGGAGAAAAATGGCATTTGGCCGGAACTAAGATGAACAAACAGAATGTGTTTGACGATTTTATTGCGGCAGGAGAATATCTTATCAAAGAAAAATATACATCAAGTCAATATTTGGCAATTCAAGGTGGATCTAATGGTGGATTGCTCATTGGGGCAACAATGACACAGCGTCCAGACCTTGCAAAAGTGGCTCTACCCGCTGTTGGCGTGATGGATATGCTTCGTTACAATAAATTTACTGCGGGTGCAGGCTGGGCTTATGATTATGGCACAGCCGAAGACTCAAAAGAGATGTTTGAGTACTTAAGGAAATACTCTCCACTGCATGCTTTAAAGGCAGGAACAAATTACCCGGCCACGCTCGTTACCACAGCGGATCACGATGATCGTGTTGTACCAGCTCATTCTTTTAAGTTTGCGGCTACATTACAAGAGTCTCAAAAAGGAAATGATCCAGTTTTAATAAGAATTGATACAAAATCAGGACACGGTTCGTCTAATCTCTCAAAGGCTTTGGATGTAACAGCCGATCAATTTGCATTCACCTGGTACAACATGGGCATCATTCCTCCATTGGCGAAGAAGGGCATGTGATGCTTAATTCAGTACGGCAGTAGTAAATGTAATTCTCTGTACCGAATTCTGGGGATCAGTGGAGTAAATAGTGACGGATTTATTTTGAGGTCCAGTGCGGCCCTTCGTGTCCAACGTGATTTTCATGGAAGTCTCTTGTCCTGGTTTTAGTACTCGTGAACCCGGTACAACAATGAGGCAAGAGCAGTTGGATTGTGCATGGCGAATGATCAATTCCTTTTTTCCTGTATTGGTGATTTTTATCGCTCGCTCTAAAATTGTTCCAGCCTTCACATTTCCGAACTTTACCACATTGGCGGACAAAGAAAGAACAGGCGCCTTTGCTAATTCATCATTAGAAAGCTTAGGAAAAAACTCTTCTACTGTTGCGTAAACAGAAAAAGACTTTTCGGGCATCTCTTTATCATCAGTTTTTAACTCTACATTCTCATTAATAAAACCATATTGTGCTTTCAGCTTCGCATCGAAGATGATTTTTATTGTTCCAATTGTATTCGGAGGAATTGTCTTTGGCATAATAACCCGGATATAACTTGGATTGACCGATTCTAAGAAATGAATGGTGTCTTTTGAAGCATTGAATGCCGGGAATGAAACTGGAACAGGTTCCCTGTTAATGAAAATTTTGTCAAGATTGAATGAATTACTTTTAAGATGAAGTCCACCATTCACAACAGAAAATGCAGAAGGATCATTGGCCTTGGCGGGATTCAATACATTGCCTTTAATTTGTAGAACTACAGGTGTTCCATCCCAGTCGGTTGTCACCGTCAGGCTTTTGTTAAAGTAACCAGGCCGCCCTTTAGGATCGTAGCTCGCCTTGATAAATCCGGTTGCTCCAGCCGCAATTGGTTCTTTTGTCCAGTCAGGCGTGGTACATCCGCATGAAGGTTTCACCGTAAGGATGGACACAGGCCGTGTAGTCTTGTTCGTGATGTTGAATTCAACCACAGCCAAGCCATCTTCCTCTTTGATATCGCCAAAGTCATGAATCTTTTCACGGAAATATAGAGGCTCGACCAATTGTGCCAAGCACAGGTAATTGATGGTGATTAGTAAGGCGATCAACACAAATCGGGTCATAACTTTCATGGATACAGATTCAACGCTTAAAATTACAAATCATTGTTTAACTCAGCCTTGAATCTGAAATCTTTAATCTGTAATCTTGAATTTTAAATATGTCAAGAATCCTAACAGGAATACAGAGCAGCGGTCGTCCACACCTTGGCAATTTGCTTGGGGCGATCATTCCGGCTATTAAATTATCGAAACAGTCAGGCAACGAATCCTTTTTTTTCATTGCTGATCTTCATTCACTTATCAATATTAAGGATCCGAAAGTACGCGAAGAAAACGTACGCGCTGTAGCTGCCGCTTGGCTTGCGTTCGGCTTTGACGTTGAGAAAAATTTATTATACAGGCAGAGTCGCATCCCGATAGTATGTGAGTTGACATGGTACCTGAATTGTATCACTCCTTTTCCGATGTTAGAGAATGCCCATGCTTTTAAAGACAAATCAGGAAAGCTTTCAGATGTCAATGCCGGATTGTTTACCTACCCAGTCCTGATGACGGCTGATATTATTTTGTATAACGCCAATTTCGTTCCTGTTGGTAAAGATCAAAGGCAGCACCTTGAAATGGCCCGCGATATTGCTATAGCCTTCAATAATTTATATGGCGAAACGTTCGTGGTGCCGGAAGCAAAGATTGAAGAAGACACGATGACTATCCCCGGAACGGATGGGCAGAAAATGAGCAAATCCTATGGCAACATTGTCGATATTTTTTTACCAGAAAAAGAATTGAAGAAACAAGTGATGTCGATTGTTACCGACAGCACACCGATGGAATCACCAAAGAATCCAGATAACGACAATGTATTCGCTATTTATAAATTGATTGCCACTCCCGAGCAAACCGAAACCATTCGACAAAAGTATCTGGCCGGCAATTTCGGCTATGGCCACGCCAAACAGGAACTACTCGGGCTAATTCTTGAGAAGTTTAAAAGCGAACGCGATGCCTACAATCAATATATGGAAGGAGATCACCTCGAGACAACACTCAAACGATGCGAAGAAAAAGCAACTCTAATTGCATCAGAAGTTATTGGGCGTGTTAGAAACAAAATCGGCTTTTAATCCTGACTTAGAGACTCCAAACCACCTGCTGCTTATCTTTTGTATTTAAGATAATCCGTAAAGGATTTGGAACGATCACGAGTTTAGTTTCCTTTCCAGGCATCGAATCTACTTCTACAAAAACGCCTTCAGCAGTTGAAACTGAAAATTCGTTCGTCGTACTTATAACATATGTTTTTGCCAAGTAGGCTGCAGGAAATAAAACATCAGTATCAGGGGAAAGTTTATCGTGAACTTCTTGCAATGCTTCCTCTAGAAAATCCCCAAATTTTACGTGCAGGGCATCTTCGAGGTCATGAAGTTCCTCTTCCAAATCATCGTATTTAGGATTATTGTAGTCTATTTTCTTCAATTCATTGCGTCTTAAGGCAATTTCCTGAATAGCTTTATCCAACGATTTCGTATCCATATTCTCAATTTTTGCCAAGATTGTAGAAATCTGCCGATTTTAAAAATCGAATTAAAATTTAGAGTACTTATTGTTTAAAAATAATTCCGGAGACATTTTTCGCCCTCAAAATATAGGCTTGTGGGGGCAAGTTGGAAATATCAATTACTACTTTTGATTGCACCAACCTAGTAATTTTCACAAAAGGAGTCATTTCCATTCCCATCTGGTTCAACACTCTAATATCATCTATATTTAAATCCTCCGCTTCGACAACTATCTGGTCAATAGCCGGGTTAGGATATAGACTATTGAAGCTTGATGACATTCTAACGAACACTATAAAACTCTCTGTTTTGCCTTCAAAATCCACCTGGGTGAGACGATAGTAAGCAGGACCTTGAATCGGGTTTTCATCCTCAGTCGAGTAATAATGATGTTCATGTGAGTTACCAACCGCTTTAATTAATTTTAAAAACTCCCATTCCTTACCATCCATTGATCGCGTTACTTCAAAGTGATCATTGTTGATTTCGGAGGCCGTCTCCCATGTTAATAGAATTTTATTTTCCTCCTTTTTTGCTTCAAACGAAACAAGTTTTATAGGAAGAGGGTTACTCCCACCAGACGTGTTTGCAAGACAAAATTTATCTGAAGACGTAAAGGCTGCAGACAAAAAGGTAGCGGTTATTGTGCCAGTAGCATTAGCCGTTGCATTTCCACCAATGTCCACCCATGGAGATCCGGTAGAGGTAGTTTTAGCAACGACAAGATTAAGATAGTCTGTAACATAATCATCCGAGCCATAACGAACCGTTATCTGTTGGATACCAGTAAGGTCAGCACTGCTTGCGAGTCCAGTGCTCGTTCGAACCCTGTTTATAGTCGTATATCTAACATCAGAGACATTATTAATTGTAGTGGGAAGTGCATAACCCAGTGCTACTGCTGATGAATGAATAGTCTGCACCGTATAGGTATACGATGTACCTGCACCATGTGATAACCGGAGCACAACGTTTCGCCAATTCCCCCCATCGCCGATCGGAAAATTCAAGTTTCGGGTTCCAATAAAACCCACCTCATGGCTCATAGGACCATTCACGTAACTTGAAGAATTCCCAGTGTTAGTCGAAGCTGAAGTCTTTAAATAAAGGTTCTGTACGGGAGTAGCGAGCATGCGGCCATTTGAAAATGTTATCGAGTTTGTTATAGTCAGCCTGTCTGCGAGGCTGATATCATCATTGGTGGATCGTGCCGCGCTATTATTGATAACCACATTGTAAAAAATAGCCAGGTTTGGGCTTGATGATGGGTTATTCGTGGTTATAATTTGAGGACCAGTGCCGTTAAATATCACTGTACCATTACCTACACTACCGTTGCCGGTGATGGCATAGTTCCCTCCTACAGCTGTAGTATTCAAACTAATGAAGTCACCAGCAATAGAAATGTCATGGTTGTTAGTTTGAATGCCACTTCCCGCGGCAATTTTAAAAGAGCCCAAAACATTGATGTTGGTATTCAATCTTGTTCTTAGATAATCTGGTTGTTCAAAAGTGATATCGTAAAAACTCATGCCAGTTGCGTCTGCCGATATAGACTGTGGGCTTGCCGCAGTATTATTGAACGCGCATGTAGAGATTCCAGGGTCGACCGTGCCTTTTATCCATGTAAAGCCTCTCGTGAATGTAAGGTATCCCGAAAAGGAGACTGTGCCAGAGGGCTTATCAATCTTAAAAAATGGATATGCCCCCTGGTCAATGCCGGAAGTCCCTGCTATGGTCTGATTGCCTGGGCCATTGATGTTAATCGTTCCCGAACCGCCAGAAAAAAGAGAACTATTGGTATTGAGTATATTACCTTTCAGGTTTAGAGTCCCGATATTGCTGAACATAGTAGAAGCCCCCTTCATGGTAAAATTTCCATTTGCTGTTATCGATGAATTGATCGTGGCGGTAAAGCCACTTGTATTGGAGTCAAATGTCAGGTTGTTTGCAGTAAAATCATTATCAATTATGAATTGACTGAAGCTCCCATAAAAAACCACATCGTTGAGGGTGTGAGTTCCACTTACTGGAAAGTCTGCTCCCGTATTATAAAAGCATACTGTAGAAGTACCAGGGTTAATTGTTCCAGAGTTATATCTCCAGCCATTGGTACAAGTGATATAGCTCATCAGGTTCAACGCGCCCATACTATTTATCGTCACCTTCGGCAAATTACCTTGATTGAAGTTGCCTGAACCTGTCAGCGTTTGGATGCCAGAGCCGGAAATATTTAAGGTACCGGAGCCTCCTGCTGTATTTGAGGTATTGTTATAAGAGATATCGCCTTTAGCATTGATTACACCTGTATTTAGTAATAATGCACCAGCGCCCGTAACACTTAAATTACCATTAACAGTTGCAGAAATTGGGGCTGATGAAAAATTGATTGTTTGGTTACCTCCAGCACTTGTGACAATAACCAAATTCCCATTAATAATGATTGGGGATGAAAAGAGTACGGTTTGCGAAGCTGCTGCTCCATTAAGGGTTAGATTCCCATTTATTGCCGGGCTATTGCTAAAAGTTGTTGTTGCATAATAAGCAGTTGCGATAACATGGTTAAATGTCAGAGGTATTGAATTACTCACGTTGATTGGTACATGGCTAAGGGACTGATCAAATGAAACAGTTCCATTATTATGACTAAATGACCCGCTAGTAAAAGAGTAATCCTTTCCTACTGAAAGCGTACTATTAGTACTAGTAAAGGCCGTACCGGCCAAGGTGAATGTTCCATAGTTGACAATAGTCGTATTGCCTCCGATAAATGTCCCTCCCGACCATGATGAATTACCATTTGCAGCACTTGTGCCAATTGTCAACGACCCGAGCTGCGCAATCACATTAAGATATGAAGGGGCAACGGTAAGAGTGCGACAAGAAGCATTTATGTCAATAACACAATTCGCTAGTCCACCACTATCAAAGAAAACATCGTCAGCCGAAGTTGGAACAGTTGCACCGCCTATTCCACCAGAAGAAAAACTCCAGTTGGCTGCCAAGCTCCAGTTGTTGGAAATAGCACCAGTCCAGTACAGGTTCGCCCCTGAGGCAAAATTTGAAATCAGTGCGAAACATATAAAAATTAATTTTTTCACAATAAGATTTGATTTTTGTGAATTAGGATTTAATCATTAACCGCGATCACATAACATCTTTATGATCGTATGAATTTTTTTTGAAAAGTAGGCAGCACTTATGCCTGAGGATTGTATTTACGGTTCTTACTGTGGTAGAAACGAATCAAATTCTATTTTTTTCTCGCAGGCTAATATTTCGCTAATTTTACAAGCTAATATTTTAAGGATATGACCACCGATTTCTTACCCATCAATGGCACTGACCATATCGAATTTTATGTAGGCAACGCCAAACAGGCCTCATTGTATTACCAGCACTGCTTTGGGTTTGAATTGGTAGCTTATGCTGGCCCTGAAACGGGCGTTCGTGATAGAGCTTCCTATGTGCTGCAACAAAACAAAATCCGATTTGTACTGACGACTTCACTGGTGCCTGACTCGGAAATAAATAATCATGTCAAAAAGCATGGTGATGGAGTGAAAGTACTTGCACTTTGGGTGGATGATGCAACAAAATCTTTTCAAGAAACTATTTTGCGCGGTGCAGAAGTAGCCGCAGAGCCAAAAACAATTGAAGATGAGTCTGGAGAAGTGGTGATCTCTTCAATTAGAACCTATGGTGATACCATACATACTTTCGTTGAAAGAAAAAATTACAAAGGCGCTTTTCTTCCCGGATATAAAACTCTGAGGAATAATTTTAAAGTCAATCCTGTCGGATTAAAGCATGTCGATCATTGCGTGGGCAATGTAGAACTCGGTCACATGAACAAATGGGTAAAGTTTTATGAAGACGTCATGGGCTTCAAACTCCTTATCACTTTCGATGACAAAGATATCTCCACTGAATACAGTGCTCTAATGAGCAAAGTGGTATCGAGCGGGAACGGCTACATTAAATTTCCTATCAACGAGCCTGCCCAGGGGAAAAAGAAATCACAAATAGAAGAGTATTTGGATTTTTATCGGGGAGCCGGGGTACAGCATATTGCAATTGCAACAGATGACATTATTCGCACTGTAGGTGAGCTTAAGAACCGTGGTGTAGAATTTTTGCGGGTGCCTGAAGTTTACTATGACGATGTAAAAGGGCGGGTCGGGCACATTAACGAGGACTGGAAAGAATTACAGAAACTAAACATCCTCATTGACCGTGATGAGGAGGGATATCTACTTCAAATTTTTTCGAAGCCAGTACAAGATAGACCGACATTATTTTTTGAAATCATAGAACGGAATGGTGCGAAGTCTTTCGGAAAAGGAAACTTCAAAGCATTATTTGAAGCTATCGAACACGAGCAGGAACTGCGCGGAAATTTATAATTAATATGCCATCACTTTTAGAAACAGCAACCGCCAAGGCACAGCATTGGCTCGACAGCAATATTGACGAAAGTTCCAAAGAACAAGTCAAGAAGCTTCTGTCTAATCCGGACAAAAAGGAACTGATTGACAGTTTTTATAAAGAACTCGAATTTGGAACTGGGGGACTTCGCGGTATTATGGGCGTAGGCGCGAACTGCATGAACCAATATACTGTTGGCTCAGCTACTCAGGGCCTGGCCAACTATTTGAAGAAATCTTTTCCTTCAAAACAAATTCAAGTGGCAATTGCCTACGATAGTCGGAATAATAGTAAGTACTTTGCTCAAGTAACTGCTAACGTTTTTTCTGCCAATGGAATTCTAGTTCACCTTTTTTCTGATCTCCGCCCTACTCCTCTTCTCTCATTTGCTATTCGACATTTAAAGTGCGATTCAGGTGTTGTGATCACCGCCTCTCACAATCCGAAAGAATACAATGGCTATAAGGCATATTGGAGTGATGGCGCTCAGCTTGTGCCTCCTCACGATAAAAATGTAATCGCAGAGGTCAGCGCGATTACGAGCTTTGAACAGATTAAATTTAAGGCAGATCCATCTAAAATTAAAGCCGTCAGTTCTGAAGTTGAAGAAGCTTATTACAAAGAAGTGATCACTCGCATTCCAAGAAAAGAAAGCATTCAAAATCAAAAGAATATCACGCTTGTGTACTCAAGTCTGCACGGGGCAGGGATCACTATGGTTCCCGAGTGCCTTAAACGACTAGGTTTCGAGAATGTAAATATTGTACAAGAACAAAAAGTTCCAGACGGAAATTTTCCAACCATACAATCGCCAAACCCAGAAGAGAAATCCGCGATGCAATTGGCATTAGCCAAAGCAAAGGAACTCAATGCTGACCTGGTAATGGCTACAGATCCGGACACTGATCGTGTTGGCTTTGCAATAAAAGATAACAACAACGATTTCTTTCTCTTGAATGGTAACCAGGGTTTCAGTTTGATGATGTGGTTTATCCTAAAAAATCTGAGAGAAAAAAAGGGCTCATACATAGCGAAGACAATTGTAACCACTGAATTAGTGGACGACATGGCACGCAACTTTGGTGTTGAGTGCTATAATACACTGACAGGCTTCAAATACATTGCTGAACTAATGGGCGAACTGGATGGCAAGAAGAAGTTCATTGCTGCTGGTGAAGAAAGTTACGGCTACATGGTGGGTGATTTTGTTCGTGATAAAGACGCAGTCAGTGCTTGTGCTTTCTTTGCCGCAATGGCAGCCGCTGCGAAAGATGACGGTCATACCTTTTATGAATGGCTACTTCAAATGTATGTGGAGAATGGGTTCTATAAAGAGGCACTCATCAACCTGGTAAGAAAAGGCGCTGATGGTGAGCAGCAGATCAAAGATATGATGGAGAAATTCAGAAATGATCCTCCTCAAACATTGGCGGGGGAGAAAATAGTTCGTTTGCTCGATTACAAAACCAGTTTGGAAAAAGATTTAAGTTCAGGAAAAACAAAACCTATTGCATTGCCCAAGTCAGATGTACTTCAGTTTTATACTGATCAAGGAAGCAAGATCTCTGTTCGACCTTCAGGCACAGAACCGAAGATCAAGTTTTACGTGAGCGTGAAAAGCAAACTTGCTTCAAAGTCAGATTTTGAAAGAGTGAATGCTGAGTTAGATTCAAGAGTTGTAGCAATCGGAAATGCTTTGAATTAATAATGAAACCTTACCTGAATAATAATCAAGTTTTGATTTGGCTTGATTCCCTCCACCTTATATACCAGGCGATGTTCACGGGTTATCCTCCTCGACCACCAGCCTTTCAGATTTCCTGAAAGCGGTTCCGGTTTGCCTATTCCACGAATAGAGTCTCTTTTAGTATCGCGAATTAAACCATTAACCTTATCGAGTGTACCTGAGTCATTTGCCTGCCAAAATAAACAATCTTCCCATCCTGTGGTCGTGAATGAAACGGTCATTTAAATGAAATTTTCCTGGCAAGAACCTTTCCAGCTTTTGCTTCTTTTATTCCTTTCATTAATCGCATGGTATTTGCCGGAATTGAAAGTAAGTGAGCGGTTTCTTTCAACGACTCATACTCCGACATTGTCAAAACGACAAAACTTGCATTTTGCTTCGAACGTGAAAGTATTAAGATATCTTGATCGTCTTCAATGTCTTGCAAGTGTTCCTTCATACGTCTTCTGAAATCCGTTACCGATGCAGTTTTCATAACTATTGTATTATATACGAAGGTGAATTCTGTACGTAAAAAGGATTAGTTTTTCTTCATTGCAGTCCTTGCCAAAATTGCAGCCATCCCAAGAAAGCAAAGGACACCTAAAATTGCATAGCCATTCTCGCCTAAAAATACGTTGTGTCCACTTTCATCTTGACCTATCAAAACATGTTCAAGACTGATTGATTCAAGTGCTTCGTAATAGAATACTGAAAGCACGGCTACAACAACTCCTGATATCGCTCCTCCAGCAATCAATCCTGTTGCAAAGAGGTTTCCCTTGCCAAGTTCATCTTCAACAACGGGTTCATTTTTCCTTTCGGCTCTCCAGTCGATGAAGCCTTTGATTGCGCCACCAACAAAGATTGGAAGCGTAGTTGCCAGTGGCAAATATAGACCAATAGCAAAGGCAAGTGCCTTAATTCCGCAAAGTTCAAGGGTTACAGAAATGAACAACCCTACCATTACATATTGCCAGTCGAGATTAAACGATAAAATGCCCTTAGTAAGGGTAGCCATCAGCGTTGCTTGTGGTGCGGGATATTTTGTACTTCCTATCGCATGGGTAAACCCCTGGTTGATTAAGTCTTGCGTAGGTGTGTCCAAAATTTTAATTATTATTCCGATGGCAAGAGATGAAACCAAGGCCCCTATGAACAAAGCTAGCTGTTGATACTTCGGTGTCGCCCCGACTAAAAATCCGGTTTTTAAATCCTGCGAGGTGCCTCCTGCGTTGGCTGCTGCAATGCAAATAATTCCACCGACTACAAGAGCCATCGGTTCATATAATTTTCCAGTCCAACCTACTGCAGTAAAAATCAAACACGTTCCCATCAACGTGGCTATTGTCATTCCACTGATCGGGCTGTTACTTGTTCCGACCAAACCTACAATTCGGCTAGCTACTGTGACAAAGAAAAAACCAAAGACAATTATCAAAACTCCCAACAACATTTTCTGAATAATGCTATCGCCTGGAATTTTTGGAAGAATGGCAATAATCACTACTAATAACAAACTACCGATGATTACTACTTTAAATGATAAGTCACGATCGGTGCGAAGAATTCCTGATTCGCCTTTTTCTTTTAAAGATCCCATGCTTTCGCGGAATGAACTCACGATTGTTGGAATGGTTTTAAGGAGCGTGATGAAACCTCCAGCAGCAACCGCACCCGCTCCTATTTGTCTGATGTAAGCGAAATACAATGCTGACGCAGGATTCGCAAAGGTTTTTGTGACAGGGTCCCAATTACCACGCCCACCGGCAGTTGCAATGTCTTTTAGATAACCCAGCGTAACCAACTGGTGTGCGACTTGTTCAAACGGAACGAGGGTCGCGAGTAATGGAATTATTGCCCACCAGGCAAGGACCGAACCAGCGACCAATACACCCGAAATTCTCGGTCCGATGATATAACCCACTCCAAGATATTCCGGAGTAATCTCTCCGTTGATCGTTGCTGACGGCCAGAATTTATTTGCTTGCCTGGTGATAAATGCAGGTGTCTCAGAAATCACATGAAAAACTTTCTGAAGCATCGCGTAAGCGAATGCTACACCCATGCCGACGAATGCTGTTTGTGCAAATACTCCGCCCCTCTCTCCTGCTTGTAATACAGAAGCACAAGCAGTGCCTTCAGGATAAGGAAGCGAATCATGTTCCTTTACAATCAGCGATCTACGGAGCGGAATCATCATCATCGTTCCTAACATGCCTCCTAATGCAGCTAAGGAAAAAATAGTAAAGTAATTGAAGTAGGTTTCGCTGTTGATCACTCCATTCTCATCGGCAGATAAAAATAAGAATCCAGGCAATGTAAAAGCTACTCCGGCGGCAATTGATTCACCAGCTGAACCGGTAGTTTGTATAATGTTATTTTCTAAAATGGTTGTCTTGAAAAGTTTTCTTCCTAGCGTAATAGCAATTACTGCAATTGGAATAGATGCTGTAACTGTTAACCCGGCTTTGATAGCCAGATAAGTTGTGGAGCAACCAAACACGACCCCAAAGAAGCAACCGAGCAATATGGCTTTAATCGTAAACTCTGCTACGTTTTGCTCCGGAGCGATGTAGGGTTTAAAGTTTTCAAGTGATGCCATAGTAATTTGGTTAATGAATGTCGCCCATTAATTTTTTAAGGGGCTTGCTGATTATTAAAACGATAATGGCTGCACCGAACAACCATTTCACCATCACCCAGAACAGATCAACTAAGAGTTGAGGGTTGGCTGTGATCGCTGCTTCATCAAATTCACCGCCAAACATTCCCGCGGATAAGTTACCGAGCGCCAGCGACATAAACCAGACGCCCATCATCTGACCTAAAAGTTTCTTTGGCGAAAGGACTGACACAGCACTGAGCCCGATTGGATACAAACATATTTCACCAAATGTATTGAAGACATAAGTAGCGACAAGCCATGTTGGCAATGCCTTGCTTCCTGCTACAATTACCATCGAACCGCCCATCATTACGACAAAGCCCAAACCCATAAATAGCAGACCGAGCGAAAGCTTCACAGGAGTAGATGGGTTTAGATTTCGTTTGGCGAGCCACACCCACAGCCAAGCAAAAACGGGAACAAAAATAATTACAGCGCCTGCTGGTACCGTCTGAAACCACCCAGCCGGAAATTCAAAGCTGCCAATAAACCGATCGGTGTATCTTGACGCAAATAAATTCAAGGACGAACCTTGCTGTTCATAGCCTGCATAAAACATGGCGGACGCCAGAAAGAAAATAGCGATCACTTTTATTTTATTCTTCTCGTCTTTGTCAAGTTTTTCAAAAAGCAAGACATAACTAAAATAAAGTATCACGCTTCCTCCCATAGCATAGAAAGAAACTCTTGCTACTGCCACAGGATCGATGGTAATAGTTCGCGTCAGTAAAAGCCCTATGAACACTGCGAGAAGCAATCCGAAAATAATAAGACCAGCTTTATAATTTCTTTCTCTGGCGCTTTGCAATACTGGATCAGAAAGTTTTGCCGGGCCAAGCCCTGCATCACCTAAGCTTTTCTCTGTCACTTTATATTGAATCACACCCAAAAGCATTCCAATTCCAGCTGCGGCGAACCCATAGTGCCAATTGATTTTCTCCCCTAGGTAGCTTGTTATTACCGGGGCAATGGTTGCTCCGATATTTATCCCCATATAAAAGATAGAAAAACCAGCATCTCGCCTGGCTTGATCGTTGATTGGATACAGTTCACCCACCAGACTACTGATGTTCGGTTTGAGTAAACCGGTGCCCATCACGATTAATAACAAACCAATAAAAAATGTTTGCATAAATGGAAAGGCCAAACAAAAATGCCCCAGGGTTATCAGGCAACCTCCATAGAAAACGGATTTTCGTAAGCCAAAAAATTTATCGGCAAGCCATCCTCCAGGCAATGCCAATAAATAAACAAACATGGTGTACAAACCATAGACTGCGCCGCTTGTCTTCACATCCAAGCCCATTCCTCCTTCTTCGATAGCAGCTACCATAAAAAGTAATAGCAGCGCGCGCATTCCATAATAACTGAAGCGCTCCCACATTTCGGTGAAGAATAAAGTAGCAAGCCCTCGAGGGTGCCCAAAAAAAGTCTTAGTAGAGTTCATTAAAAAAACGGTTCGGGTTTTCGGAAAAGTAGGGGTATTAATTCACTTAGGCAACAACCTTTGAGAACACAGGAAAAAGAAAAGCCCTGGAATATCAGGGCTTTCAATTAGTAATTATTCCATCTCGGGTTCTACGCTCCACTTCACCGGTGATCGCCATAAACTTGAAAGTAAAAGCTCTCGCATGAAAATAAATTCTTTCGGAAGCCGGTCGTACATACGCTCAAAAAGTTCTGCATGAGAAAGCAATTCTACTTTCCACTGCTCCCGATCGATGTGCATGATTTGGTCAAATTGCTGTTTTGTAAAATCAGTGCCCGACCAGTCCAAATCTTCATAGTGAGGCATCCACCCAATTGGACTTTCCACGGCATTGGATTTTCCGCGAACTTTTTCAACTACCCATCTCAACACACGCATGTTGTCGCCAAATCCTGGCCACAAGAAATTTCCTTTTTCATCTTTGCGAAACCAATTCACACCAAAAATTCGCGGGGGATTTGGAATGTCGCGACCAAACTGCAACCAGTGATTAAAATAATCCCCCATGTGATAGCCACAGAAAGGAAGCATTGCAAATGGATCGCGTCTTACTTTTCCTATCTCACCGAAGGCAGCGGCCGTCATTTCTGAGCCCATCGTTGCTGCGAGGTAAACTCCATAATTCCAGTTGTGTGCCTGGTAAATTAACGGAATAGTATTGCTTCTTCTACCTCCAAAAATTATCGCACTAATGGGTACTCCATTTGGATTTTCCCAATCGCTATCAACACTTGGACACTGCGATGCCGGAGCAGTAAATCGCGCGTTAGGATGAGCCGCTGGCTTGCCTGAAGCGGGATCCCACTTTTGCCCTCTCCAATCAATTAAATTCTTCGGTGGCTCTTTCGTCATTCCTTCCCACCACACATCGCCATCTTCAGTAATGGCTACGTTAGTGAAAATTGTATTTTTTGCGATGGTCTTCATCGCGTTAGGGTTGCTTTTTATATTGGTTCCGGGAGCTACTCCAAAATATCCTGCTTCAGGATTAATAGCGTATAGCTTTCCGTCTTTTCCTGGCTTGATCCATGCAATGTCATCTCCTACTGTTGTCACTTTCCAACCATCAATTTCTTTGGGTGGAATAAGCATTGCAAAATTTGTCTTACCGCATGCGCTGGGAAATGCGGCCGTCACGTAAGTCTTCTCTCCCTCGGGGCTTTCCACACCAAGAATCAGCATGTGTTCGGCGAGCCATCCTTCCTCTTGTGCCATGGCAGATGCAATTCGTAGCGCAAAACATTTTTTGCCCATCAGTGCGTTACCTCCATAACCCGATCCATAAGAAACAATCGAGCGCTCCTCAGGATAATGAACAATATATTTTGTTGCAGGATTGCAAGGCCATTTCGCATCCCTTTGTCCAATTGAAAGTGGTGCACCAACGGTATGTAAACATTTTACAAAATC
>Ga0207112_1089_pt2 | contig 22607 bp, 21 predicted proteins | sample Alteio_BWMinHeat_72_FD_153549 | JGI IMG/M metagenome (GOLD analysis project Ga0207112, IMG submission 153549) | Enriched cells from forest soil in Barre Woods Harvard Forest LTER site, Petersham, Massachusetts, United States -... | ecosystem: Environmental > Terrestrial > Soil > Temperate forest >...
GTCGTATGTATTCTCAGATGTACTTCGTTGCAACGTTGAGTCATCGGCAGACGAGGGCGTTCGAACGGTCCGATTCGCGATGACACCACTGGAATTTGAACGAGAACTTGGCAAAGTCGGGCACGTACCTCTACCACCCTATATTGATCGCGAAGATGAAGCGATCGATCAGGAGCGCTACCAGACAGTATATGCCGAAGTGCCTGGGGCCGTTGCCGCGCCAACTGCCGGACTTCACTTCACTGCTGAGATGCTGAATAGCTTACGGGCCAGCGGTGTTGAGATAGCGACAGTATTACTACATACAGGTCTGGGCACATTCCGGCCCGTTGAAGTGGAGAACGTCGAAGACCATCTGATGCACGAAGAGTACTACGAGATCAGCGAAGAAACACAAGACGCGATCGTCCGTGCAAAAGAGAGCGGAAGGCGTGTGATCGCTGTTGGGACCACTACTGTTCGGACGCAGAGAGAGTTGTAATAAATGGGACGCGTTGTTCAAGCGCAGCCCAGCCGATCTGGTATTCCGCAATACGCGAAACCTCACCACTTGGCGTGTTGATCACAAGCTGGACCTCCAGGTTCTTGATTGCGTCAACAATGTTCGGACGGCCCTCGCTCACTTTGAGCACGCGTTCGGAGGGGATCTCCTCATCCGCTAAATATTTATGAGTGCCTTCTGTCGCGAGAATCTTGAACCCCAACTCATGAAAGGCGCGAATCACATGCGCTGTACGCGGGCGTTTGTCCTGATCGCGAAGTGAAACGAAGAGCGTGCCGGTCGTTGGGAGTTTCATGTTTGCGCCCACATGAGATTTCAGGATCGCTTCTCCAAAATCTTTTCCAACACCCATCACTTCGCCCGTCGAACGCATTTCCGGTCCGAGAAACATTCTGACGCGCGGAAATTTATCGAAGGGAAACACGGACTCCTTGATCGCAACGTAAGGCGACGTCTTCTTGAAATCTTTCGCACCAAGTTCCTTGAGTGTAGCACCTGCCATCACACGTGCGGCAAGTTTGGCCAGCGGCTGACCAGTCGCTTTGGAGACGAACGGCACGGTGCGACTTGCACGAGGATTCACCTCAAGAACATAGACGACATTATCCTTCAGCGCGTACTGTACGTTGATCAAGCCGACAACTTCGAGCGCTTCGGCGAGGGCACGCGTATAGGTGATGATCTGGTCGTAGTTGTCGTCTGAGATATAGTATGGAGGAATGACACTCGATGAATCGCCGGAGTGGATTCCAGCCTCCTCGATGTGTTGCATAATGCCGCCTATTACAACCTGTCCGGTCGCGTCGCGGATAGCATCGACGTCAAACTCATACGCATCTTCCAGGAATCGATCGATGAGCACAGGTCGTTCGTGACTAACGCCTTTGGCATTCTGCATATACTCAGCAACTACTTCTGGCCGATAGCAGATCTCCATGGCGCGACCACCGAGCACATAGGAAGGGCGTACGAGTACTGGATACCCGATGCGGTCGGCGATCGCAACTGCCTCTTCAACCGTCGTTGCAGTCCCATAGTCGGGACACCTGATGCCAAGCCGATCGATCAATTCTCCAAATCGCTTGCGATCTTCCGCGACATCGATCATGTCTGGTGAGGTACCCAGGATCGGCACACCAGCAGCCTCGAGTTGCTTTGCGAGTTTCAAGGGAGTCTGACCGCCAAACGTCACGATCACGCCATCGGGCTTTTCGAAATCGAGGATATTCATCACATCCTCAAATGTGAGCGGCTCGAAATAAAGTTTATCGCAGGTGTCGTATGTATTCTCAGATGTACTTCGTTGCAACGTTGAGTCATCGGCAGACGAGGGCGTTCGAACGGTCCGATTCGCGATGACACCACTGGAATTTGAACGAGAACTTGGCAAAGTCGGGCACGTACCTCTACCACCCTATATTGATCGCGAAGATGAAGCGATCGATCAGGAGCGCTACCAGACAGTATATGCCGAAGTGCCTGGGGCCGTTGCCGCGCCAACTGCCGGACTTCACTTCACTGCTGAGATGCTGAATAGCTTACGGGCCAGCGGTGTTGAGATAGCGACAGTATTACTACATACAGGTCTGGGCACATTCCGGCCCGTTGAAGTGGAGAACGTCGAAGACCATCTGATGCACGAAGAGTACTACGAGATCAGCGAAGAAACACAAGACGCGATCGTCCGTGCAAAAGAGAGCGGAAGGCGTGTGATCGCTGTTGGGACCACTACTGTTCGGACGCTCGAGAGTGCTGTCCAATCTGGTAAATTGAAAGCCGGATCTGGGTGGAGCAAACTATTCATTTATCCACCATACGAGTTTCAAATCGTTGATGCACTTATTACCAACTTTCACATGCCTCGGTCAACGTTGTTAATGATGATCAGCGCACTTGCAGGCCGCGAGTTTGTGCTCGAGGCTTATGCGCATGCGGTGAAAGCCGGTTACCGATTCTTTAGTTATGGCGATGCAATGATCATTCTATGAGCAGGAGTCCAGACACACCAAGAGTTGGAGTTGTGATCGCGGCTGCTGGATCAAGCACGCGATATGGCGGGACGATGCTCAAGCAGTTGGAACCCTTCAACGGAGTGCCTCTCTATCTTCATTCCGTAAAGACAGCTTTGAGCACAGCTGGTGTTGAGCATGTCGTGATCGTTGTGCCGGTTGGTTATGCCGCAGCATTTGAGGAAGCAAAACGATTGAAAGGGGACAGTAAGAGAATCACTATTGTGCAGGGCGGCCCATTACGTCGTGATTCAGTATATCTCGGTCTTCTCAAACTTCGTGATCTGGGCATGGATTATGCACTGGTGCATGATGCTGCTCGCGCGTTCGTGACCGAAGAGATAATGATCGACGTCATGGAGGCAACGATCGAATTTGGGGCCGCAATCGCTGCGATACCTGTCGTCGACACACTGAAGATCGTTGGAGATGGAGTGATCGATGCGACAATTCCACGCGAAAATCTATGGCGAGCCCAAACTCCGCAGGGAGCAAATCTTGAACTTCTGTTGGAAGCTTATCATGCTGCGATTGCTCAGGATTTCCGTGCTACCGACGAAGCGTCTGTTCTGGAGCGCGCCGGTGTGGCCGTTCATGTGGTAATGGGTGACGAGTCGAATTTTAAGGTGACATATCCTGAGGATCTGGAACGTGCCCGAGGTGGGAAGTTTGAGAACGGATGAGCTTTAAACCTTCGCTTTTCTCGTGAACAACCTTGGGAATTTTGTGGTTATCAATAAGCTATCAATATTGCCAACCGCTTCCCGTCGATAGGCGGTTCGAGATAGTCGTGCATTTAATGGGAAATTCAACGCGATGCTAAGTTTGGTTTTCGTTATTCTTATATCCTATCTTATCGGTTCGATCCCTTTTGGGATCATCGTCAGCAAGCTCTTCGCCGGATTTGATATCCGCACAAAAGGCTCCGGCAACATGGGTTCTACAAATGCTTTCCGTGTGCTCGGATGGAAGCTTGGTCTTCTTGTTCAGGTGCTCGATGTAATGAAGGGTGTTGCGGCTGTACTTGTTGCCACGTACATGTTCAACGGTCTTCCATTCCATAATGCCACACCGTTCGAAGACATGACAGTCTTTCGCGTCATCGCTGGTGTTGCTGCTGTCATTGGCCACGTGTATACTTGCTTCGCCGGATTCAAGGGTGGCAAGGGGATCAGCACTGCTGCAGGAATGCTGGTTGCGATCGCGCCGGTCGAAGTGGCAGTTGCATTTGGTTTGTTCGTGGTGCTCGTTGTACTTAGCGGCTATATCTCCCTTGGCTCCATCGGTGCGGCTATCGCTTTCCCGTTCACAATGTTTCTTCGTCAGAATGCATTCGGCGTTGAGATCACCGGCTATCATACAATGATCTTCTTTGCGATCGGGTTGTCGCTCTTCCTGATCTATACCCACCGGTCCAATATCTCACGCCTTGCAAATGGCGCTGAGAACCGTTTCGATAAGCTCCGGATCTTCCGCTAACCTCCGTTCGCCGCTCGTTCGCCTATGCGTATCGCGGTCATTGGTGCTGGAGGATGGGGTACGACACTTGCACAAGTTTACGCTGAGCGCGGACACACTGTGACGCTCTGGGCGCGCTCCCAGGTCCGCGCACAGGAGATCAACAGCCTCCGTGAGAACCCCACCTATCTTCCTGGCATCGCACTTCATCCCGCGATCGAGATCACGCACGCGAGCGATCTTTTGAGTCAAAAAGAACTGTATGTTTTCGCGTTGCCAGCTCAGGCAACGCGCGCTGTAGCATCGCAACTCTCTGACGGACTCTCGCGCCAGGCAGTGTTCGTGAGTGCAAGCAAAGGTATTGAGCGCGGTTCGCTTTCGAGAGTTACCGAAGTGCTTTCTTCAGCTCTTAACATCGGCAGGGATCGTGTACTTTCACTCTCAGGTCCGAGCCACGCGGAAGAAGTTGCCAGGAAAATTCCAACAGCAGTCGTTATCGCTGGTGAGGATCATGCACTGACTCGAGAAGTTCAGGAGGCGACATCACTCCCGACGTTTAGGGTGTATTCAAGCTCTGATGTCATTGGAGTCGAATTGGCCGGCGCATTAAAGAATGTAATCGCAATTTGTGCCGGGATTATCGATGGTGTTGGTTACGGAGATAACACAAAAGCGGCTTTGATCACTCGAGGGCTTGCCGAAATGCGCAGACTAGGAATCGCACTTGGCGCGGACGAACATACGTTTTCAGGTTTGGCTGGCTTAGGTGATCTTGTCGTCACATGCGAAAGCCGCCACTCGCGAAATCGATTTGTCGGCCAGGAGATCGGCAAAGGCAGGCAGCTCTCCGAGATCACTTCCAGCATGAACATGATCGCCGAAGGCGTTGCGACCACTGAATCAGGTCGAGCTCTCGCCGAACAGCACCTCATTGAAATGCCCATTATTGAAGAGACTTACAGAGTCCTCTTCGAAGGCAAGGACCCAAGAAGCGCCACAATGGACCTCATGACGCGCGACCCAAAGAACGAACGTTGGTAATCTCGATCGTACCTGGGGACGTAACTCACACTCCTCTTGTTTTCTGTATGTGCTACGAATGTACGGGGGTGCATTGGTTTCGACGGGGAGTCGTCGAGTGGCACGTTGCGCACCGAGTGAGGTTGACAGCGCTCGTGAGTTTGGCCAGCAATGGTCTCACTCTGACTCAAACAGTCAGCAAACATAACTGCGAACTCTTATAGTTACGCAATGGCTGCCTAAGCTCCTTTAACTTAATTGTTGAAGTTGTAGCTGCTTCACACCGGGAGGTGTGAGGGTGCCCATCTCATCAGACCTTTAGACATAGCGGGTCTGAAATTGGCGGCGTGAGCAATCATGCTGCCGATGTAATGAGGTGCCGAATCGCTATGTCTCTCATCGCGAAAGGGTTTTTCGTTCGCGGTCCGTAAACAGGAGAGGCAGCAGTTCCAGGCCGGTGGTCACTTGCTATGACCTGGCTCTGCTTAAACAATCAAGTGACTATGTGCGTAGTAGCGTCCAGTCGAGCTTTTCGGACAGGGGTTCGATTCCCCTCACCTCCACTTTTTCTCTCACGAGATCCTGGTTCTTCACGCCCATAAGTTAGTGCAGGATTGCAAGAACTAGGCAGTAATCACTTGAACATGCGACTTCCAGCTTATTTCATCGGTCATGGTAGTCCGATGAATGCGATCGAAGACAATCCGTACACGCGGAGGCTTGCGCTTATCCCTATGGAGCTTCCTGAAACACCGAAAGCGATCTTGATGATCTCCGCACACTGGTTAACGCGTGGAACATTCATCTCCACTGCCGAGCATCCCGAGACGATCCACGATTTTGGTGGATTTGCTGACGAGCTATTTGCGGTGCAGTATCCCGCTCCGGGTGCGGTTGAATTGGCGAAGAAGGTAATGGCACTCGCCCCGGAAGTTCAGGCTGATCCTAACTATGGTCTCGATCATGGCACTTGGGCTGTGCTGAGGCATATCTTTCCGAAGGCGGATGTGCCTGTCACACAATTGAGTATTGATTATTATCAGTCGCCGAAATATCATTTCGAGCTCGGACGAAAGCTCTCATCGCTGCGCGACGAAGGCGTGCTGATTGTCGCGAGCGGGAATGTGGTACACAATCTCAGAATGTTTTTTTCGAGTCAAGGAAAGCAACTGCCGTGGGCCACTGAGTTCGACAACTTCATCAAAGAAAAACTTCTTGCGAAAGATATTGAAGCGATCCTTGATTTCAAATCACAAGGGGAAGCAGCCGCTTTATCGGTTCCCTCCATCGATCATTTTGCTCCGATCTTTTACGTTCTGGGTGCAACTCGCCAGGATGACAAGATCGAGATCATTTATGAAGAAGTTGATGGAGCTGTGAGTATGCTTAGTTTCAGAGTTGGCGAAGCACGAAATCCTTCAAACGGGTGAGATATTGAACTCCTGAGAATTCTCGAAGCTCCTTTGTGAGTTATCTCTCACTATTCGTGTCCTGTAAGGATGAGGAAAAATATCTTTAATAATCGTCCCACAGGCGCCACGGGGGGCCTCTCTTGGCATGTGATTCGCGGATGCCGATCTCTCTCTAATTTCTTTCACTCATGACGACTCGAAGAGATTTTATCACAGGCTGTGGTAAAGTGATTACAGGAGCGGCGATTTCGGGACTTCTCCTGCCTGTGCTTCAAAGTTGCGTACCGACCTCGCTTCCGCTCACACCTTCGCCAACTTCTCCGCCAGTCGGATCGGATGGTCGAGTAAGTATTGATGTGTCAGATCTGAATTCAGGCAATCCGGTCAAATCTGTCGCGGGTCTGTACGGGAGTGATGGCTTGCCGATCCTGATCACCAGAATTTCAGACACAGATTTCCGAGCGCTCTCGAGTTATTGTCCGCACGCCGGATGTCAGGTGGAGAGCACATTGCAAGGCACGTCGATCCCGTGTCTTTGCCACAATTCGCTTTTTGCGCTCGATGGGAGTGTCGTACAAGGTCCAGCCGTAACATCACTCAGGCAGTACGATGCTGCTTATGATGTTCCGTCCCACACATTGCACATTAAAGTTGCCTGACGATGCATTCGGAAAGAGAACTGATGTTAAAATCCCTACGGTGCATCGAATCGATCTATGTTGTTGTCGCCATCCTCTGTTTGCTTTCAGAGGCAAGCAGTGCAACTCCTAGATTCTCCCTCATGACTGGCACTCGGTGCTCAGCGTGCCACTTCAATCCGCAAGGAAGCGGATTGCGGACAGAGCTTGGCTGGTCTGCGATGAACGAGACTGGCTTGTTCAAGTGGCGAAATTCGGCCAATGATACCCTCGCTCCTACAAATGGTTTGTTCAACGGAATCTTCGTACCAGGGCTCGATGCGAGACTCCAACTGGTGAGAGTTTCAAAGACCGGCCAGCGATTGCTCATTCCGATGCAGCTCTCAACTTCACTTGCCTTCGTGCCGAGCAAGCAGTTCGTGGCCTACACCAATATTAATCTTGCAAGCATTGAAGAACGCATTCGCGGTGGATCACTTTATCCAGGTGAAGCTGATTTTGACGCGCAGATCCAGTATCAGCCCGACATTTCATTACCGTCCATTCGCCTTGGAATGATCGAACCAAGCATTGGGATACGCCAGGATGATCACACAGTATTCGTTCGACGTGAAGCCGCCCTTAAAGATGTCTATCTTTTTCCGGCGTATTACAATGACCTTGGCGCAGAGATCACATACGAAGGTTTGAAGTATCTGACGATCAATGCTGGTATCTTCAATGCGCATAATTTGTCGCTAGTCGATCCAACCATCGGGACGATCACGTCGAATTTTGATTTTAAGAAACCAACCGTTTCGGGCCGAGTGATGCTCTGGCCACAACTTCTGGAGCAACAGATCAATGGGGAGGCAGGGGCTTCGATCATGGTCAATGGCGCATTCCAAATGATCAATATCTTCTTCGGTTTTGGACTATCGGATAAAGCAACGATTGCTGTTGAAGCTCTGCATGCGACGAATGCCGCCGATCGCATTGTAAGAAATTTTACCGTGATGGGCAGCTTGCGCCTTGCCGATTGGCTGGCCGCGGACTGGCGGTATGATTGGGGGCAAACGGAAATGTTTCCTGGAAAGGCGTTGGGTTATGCCACGGCATTCACATTCGGATTTGAGTTCTTCTTGTTGCCGTACATCGAACTCAGACCCGAGTATCGATTGATGCAGACGAATCCATTTTACGGGCAGACAGTCTCTTCGGGACAATACACAGGACAGATCCATGTATTCTACTAATTCAAAGGCTCTTTTTAAAAGAGCTTCAGCGTGGCGACTGCTCATGGCAGTTGGCTTCGTTCTGTTTGTTATGCGTGAAGCGGGTTGCGATTATAACATCACGACAAATCCGGACAAGAGTCTTGTTGTCGTAAGTGTTACACCACAAGCAGTCACGCTTACTCCGAATGGACAAATCACTCTTACTGCTGCAGTCACTCATTTCCAGAATGACAGTTCACTTACCTGGTCGCTATCGGATCCAAATATCGGACAGCTGTCATCGAATGGGGGCGCGGCGGTATACAAAGCTCCCGCATCCATCTCTGGTGCTGCAATCAGTGTTTCTGTGCTAGTGCAATCTATCGAGGATCCAACAAAAACAACTCAAGCAGTTATCACGATCGTGAATCCCGATACGAGTGGCACGAATGGCGTGAAGGTGATAGTAAGCCCTCTCGCGATTACGCTCGCTCCCGGGAAGGCGCAGCAGTTTCATGCAACTGTTGCCGGTTCATCTACCACCACGGTTACCTGGCAACTCGTGAGTGGCTTTGGCAAGATCACTTCTGACGGCCAATACTCTGCTCCAGTATCATCACCATCGGTTCCGACATTCGGTATCATTCGTGCGATCTCGACAGCAGACCCCACAAAGTATGCGGATGCTACGATCACGATCGCGAATTCTGCCGACTCGCTCGTTTGCTTCGAACGCGACATTCTTCCAGTGCTAACGGGGAGTTGTGGAATGGGCGGCTGTCATACGCCGGGAGGCGGTCCGGGAGATTTGACGACGTATGATGGAATTCTAACACGCGTAGTACCCGGTAGCGCTCGGTCAAGTCGGCTCTATCTTGCGATCACCAATTTCGATATCGCGAGGAGAATGCCGCCTCCACCACGCTCAATTCTTTCACCAGTGCAGATCATTGCGATCGGTCGCTGGATCGATCAGGGAGCGCAGAACACTACGTGCTCCGCGTCTTCTCAATGTGATACCAGCGCGGTTCATTACTCGGACTTCATTCGTACTACAATGAATACGTATTGCGTTGGTTGTCACAGCCCTGCAATGGCCGGAGGTGGGATGGATCTTTCGAGTTATAGCGGCTTAGCACGAACAGCTGCGAACGGAAAGCTAATGGGTTCGATTACCTTCAGCCAGGGGTTTTCTGCCATGCCCAAAGAAGGACCTCGGCTCGATGATTGTACCATAGCAAAGATCCAGGCTTGGGTGAACAGAGGATACCCCAATGATTGATCATTTATTAAAATCAGTTCATTCGCCCTGAAAATTTATCGATTCTATATCGTTTAACCTTAGCCCTTATGAAAAAATATTTCCTTATCATTGCTCTTGTTTTGTCGTCTAGCGCTGGCATTTGTCGCGCGCAGCTTTCTGTCGGTTCTGGCATAAAGGTGGCGACGATCAATGACAAGATCAATCAGAATCAATTCGTTTGGTTAAGCAAAGCACCGCTGGAGAATATCCAGGGCACATCGGAGGGAGTAAAGGGATCGATCAATATCGATCCGAAAGATCTCTCCAGGCTCACTGGCACGATCAGCACCGATGTTGCATCTATGAAGACGGGTAACGGGCCACGTGATAATCATCTTGTTGGCCCACAATGGTTGGATGCAAACAAGTATCCGCAGATCACATTCAAGATCGCGTCCGTCACCAATCTGAAAGTTGATGGGAATGCAGCGACAGGTTATGCGACTGGTACCTTCACGATGCATGGAGTAAGCAAAACGCTTCTGATTCCATTCAGCTTGCGTTATGTACCTGAGAGTGAGAAGACGCGGCTGCGCGCGCCAGGCGATCTCGTCATGTTTGCTGCTGATTTTGATATCGCTCTGAAGGACTTCAACGTCGCGGGCTCCGAGGGAGTAGTTGGAAGCAAGGTAGGGGAGACGATCCATATCAAGGCACAACTGTTCGCGAACACAGCTTCCTGACCATTATGAGAAAGAGGACCATCGCACTGATCCTGTTCGGATTTTCGGTAGGCCTGTTCATATGGTGGCTGCTGGCAGGTGCACATGTCTTTACGATGACATCTCGACTCGTGCAGGTCAAGGACGATCTTTTCGGTACGACGGTAGATCATTGGGAGAAAGCATTTATTCCAGGGCTGGACATTCTCGGTCCCGCAATGCTGATCGTTATTCTCGGAGGCGTCTGGCTTCTGTACAGAGATCGAAAGAAAAGCATCGTTACAACCATTCAAGTTTGATCGGAACAAGAACTGGCTGCCATGTGGCAGCCAGTTCTTGATTTCAAGCAATTACGAACGCTACTAAAGCTGCATGGCCTTTGCGATCAGTGGCCAAGGCGCGGTACCGAAGCTTAGCAGGTCGTCATGAAAATGAATAAGCTTAAAGTCTCCACGTTTGCGGGCGCGCGCTCTGATATCGTGGATCTGAAACTTTCCAAGTGTATAAAATAAATACCCTGGATCGAAAACACCGCGCTCTGCCTCCTTGCGTGCTGCTACCGGACGCATCATTGCCTTCTCTTCAAACAGTTTTTGTGATTCCGAGAGCGTCATCGTTCCGCGGTGCAGTTCGATCGACGAAACAAATCGGCAAAGCCTGACAAGCGCTTCATGCAGGAAGGCCATTTCGATCCGTGCATCTCCTGCACCCCAGCCTTCTTCGATCATCATCTCTTCGGTATAATGTGCCCAACCTTCGATGAAGGCATAGGACCAGAACACTTTACCAACTTTCGAACGCGCTCGTTGTAGATGCAGGAAATGCACGTAATGTCCAGGGTAGGCTTCATGGATCGAGATGATCTCCATGACCGCCCGATTAAAGCCCTTTAGAAAATCTTTCTTCTTCGCCTCGTCCCACGCAGATTCGGGCGGGGTTACGTAGTAGAACGCTTCCGTTGCGACTTGTTCAAAGGCACCCGGACTATCCATCGCTGCGAAAGCCCACCGCATATGCTCAGGAGTTGGCTCAACTTTGCAGCGAACCTGCGAAGGAACCGAAATGATCGCCTTGTCGATCAGGAATTGCCGGATGCGCTCGAGCATGGATTCAGTCTCCCGAAAGAGATTTCGTTCGGAGAAATGCTCGCTTTCGACATACATGCGGAAGCATGCCTCGGCGCCGAGACCAGTGTCGATGGAGTGGGCGGCCATGACAAATCGGTCTGTGAGTTTCGAGATCTCTTCTCTGCCTCGCGCAAGGAGTGTATCGAGCGAATCTGTAACAAGCTCAGACTTTTCCAAAAACGCCTGCATGCGATCGGCGCCCAGCCGGAAATAATCGTATCGCGATTCAGGCAGAACTACCGTCTTCAGCGAGTGGATAAAACTGATAAGCGCCATCTTCGCTTCATCGAGCGCTTCGAGTGCGCGGTTGTATATCGGTTTTCCCTCCAGAGGCTTGAGCGATTCAGTGGGAAGCGACTCGAATGCCGTAAGTCTTCCTTCGAATACCGCGATGGAAGTCTCCAGGATCGTTCTATCAAGCGAGTTGCTGAGGTTTTGACGAGCGACAGCAAGTGCGCGTGGGATTGCTCGCAGGCGCCTGATGGCGGCAGTTGTGCGTTCTTCGAGTGGTGCGTAATCACGATGAAAGAGATGTCGGAGTTCGAGGGTCACATCATAGAACATCGGATTCCAATCGAACTCGCGCAATTCGCGCATGCGAAAGATCTCTTCATTGAGCTTCCAACGGAGCGCCTTGCGTTCGAAATCTTCAATGCCATCGACAGTCTCTTTCCCGTAGGTTCGCTCCAGGGTGTCAAGTGCTTCGCTCAGTTCGTCGACATAGATCTTTCGAGCTGTAGCGCTGAAGTCTTCCATTCGATCATCGTACTGATGCAGCCCGAGGTTCGATCCGAATGATGGATAGAATTCGAGATAAAGCTCCAGCACGGCATCCCGAAATTCGGTGAACGACTGAAAGCGCTTATTACGGAAGGTCATGTGACGATCGGTGAAGAAACATTAGAAGAAGTCGATCTCTGAGCTATCGCCTGCATTGACGCGTCGAAAACCGCTTTTGATCGTTGCATTATTGCCGGCGATGGAACCCTCTAAAAGGGCCGTCTCAATAATGCAGCCATCTCCAATAATTGAATCGCGAATAATGGAATCGCGCACAAACGCACCCTCTCCGATCGTGGCATACGGCCCAATGATCGAATTCTCGATCTCGGCGCTCGCCGCGATGGAAACAGGAGGGATGGTGATGACACCCGCGATCCTTCGATCGTTCGAGCGTTTGGTGAGCAGATGGCGATTAGTGCTGAGCATAGTCTCCGGTTTACCGCAATCATACCACGCGTCGACTGCGAACGTTGAAAACCGTTCACCTTGATCGATCATTCGCTGTAAAGCATCAGTCAGCTGATACTCGTTTTTTGTCCGAATGTTCTTCTCAACAAGTTCATTGAGCGACTCTATGAGCAGCTTAGGATTTCTGATGAAATATACCCCGACGACCGCAAGGTTCGATTTCGGATGTTCAGGCTTCTCGACCAAATGAGAAATATATTCTCCTTCCATCTCCACGACTCCAAATCTGCGTGGGTCTTCGACTGTCTTGACCCCCAATGCACTCGTCGGTGTCCGGAAGACGCTTGTGAGATCGACGTCGAAAATGGTGTCTCCTAGGATGATGAAGAGTGGCTCGCCATTGACTGGAATCGAGTCACGCGCGACCCAGATGGAATGTCCAAGGCCGAGCAATTCCTCTTGAGTGACAAAATTGGCTTTCAGATGAGCGAATTGCGTCCGAACATAATTCTCGACGAGATCACCCATATATCCGACGACGATCGTTGCACTCGTAATGCCATCTTCGATAAGCTTATCCAGGATGTGACCGAGGATAGGCTTGCCAGCAACGTTCAGCAGTACTTTGGGAAGTGTGTACGTATGAGGCCGTAGCCGAGTGCCGACGCCGGCAACAGGAATAATTGCGTGCATGAAATGTGGGGAAAGGTAATCTTCTTCGGCAAAAATACGGAGGGCTGAGGCGAGACCAAGGAATCTCGCTATTCGGTTCATACGAGGCAGTTGAGACAAATTTTCCGTTCGTGTGTTCTCTATTGAGTAACATTCAAATTATCAGATGCGCAGCGTTTCCCTCAATAGACTTCTCCTTATAGGCACTCTTGCTCTTTTCAACGGTTGCAGCCAGACTACCGATTATACGCAACAGGATTTTGGCAATCTGTCCTGGAAGCCCGACGGATCGGGAATGTATGGATTGTTCGAAAAACAATTGACCACGGTCGGGAGTGACTCCTACATCATAGGGGTCTTTGATCAGATGGGAGCATTGGCTGGTACTGTTCCGACCTCTGACAAGGCAACTAATCCCAACTTTTTCCTCGATCCCGCGGCGACCCATGCTGTGGTGCAGTTAGGGCCAAATCTATACCGTGTGGACCTCCCGTCGGGTAATCAAACGCTTCTCACCACGAAAGTAAGACTGTTCGTTGCTTCTGCCGATCTGCATTACGCCGTCGTTACAGCTTCTCCCGATGGTCAGCCAATTCGAACGATAAGTGTGCTCGATCTTTGGTCAGATAAACCACGTGAGGTCAAAAAATGGGATCTTGGCGGGGTCAGTGATAATTCAGGTATTTGGTTGAAGAACGGGACGTTTGGCCTGACAGTCAACAATGGCGCAATTCAGATAAATATCTATGATACGCTTGGCAGATCCGTGGACTCGGTGTCGAACGCAGAGGATCTTTTCCACAATGGCAATTATGTAGCTGCAACTGACGAATTCTATTTTCGAAGCAGCAGTGTTACACTCTCGGGTATCGATCGTTTCAATTTCACTACTCGAGTTCGCGATCATGTGTTCACCGGGGAGTCAGCAGATAATTTTGATGTTTCAGCCGATGGCAGGATTCTCGCAGTCAAGACATCATCCGGCATCAGCGTGCTGAATACGAAAACGCTTGCGAAAAGCTTTGTGACCAATGATGGAATCTGGTGGGGGGTATTTCTAGCACCTGCCGGCGACAAACTTGCTTATATACATTCGCAGTCGAGCACGATCCGTGATGTTCACGTGCTCTCTTTTACGTCACCTTAAGATTTGTTCTCGCATATGCGTCGATCGTGTTTCCTCGTGATTGCGCTCATCACATTCTTAGCGGCTCAATCAACATTCGCTCAAAATTATTGGACTGAGGCAAATGCGAATGAACATTTCACGGCGTTCCGGAATGGCAGAACAGGGGAAATGTATGGCCTGAATGGCCGGCTCTATCGGTCGAATGACGAAGGTAACAGCTGGAGCATCATTGACACGCTCGCTGGAGAGCTAAGCCTCGCGATCGATTCGGGTGGTGCGATGTATGTCGGTACTGTTTCAAAGTTATTGCGATCTACGGATGCTGGCGCTTCCTGGACAGATCTCTTGTTTAGGGGCTGCACAGCGCTTGAGATCCACGAGGGTTCACTTTATGCTGCTGCAGATTCCGGGCTCTATCGGACGAGCGATCAAGGGCTCAACTGGACGCATTTGTACACCAATGTTCGTCCTATCACCAATGTCGCCTTTTCAAAGAATGGAGACATTTTCCTTCGTCAGGGAGGGTCTCTGCTGCGCGCTCACAACGGCGCGACAAACTTTGTCGAAGTGTATCGCAATAGTAACGCGATCACAGGTATTGCATTCATTGCTCCGAACGACATTTATCTTACGATCGCGAAGGATGTTGGCGGCAACCTTGATCATTCGACGAACGGAGGTGATTCATTTGATGCGCCGGGAATTGGATTAGGTTCGACCCAGATGAACGGCGTCGTTATTGGCGATTCGAATCGACTTTTCGTAATTGGCGGAGTGCAGGACGAACAGTTTCCAACGCGATACACTGCTGGATATGCGTTTATTTGGAAGGATGCTCTTTCTGGAATCTCTGATATTTCGAGCGGGCTTCCACATGCCGACGCCCGCGTTCTAGCAATTACTCCTCGCGGAAGGTTACTAGCTTCAACTGATAGCGGCATCTACCGAAGTGTGAGGTCTGTCGAGGACGTGCCTCAGCTTTTCGCTACTGGCAGAATGCTCTCGGCGTATCCCAATCCATTCAAGTCATCCGCGACACTTCGCCTTGAATTGAATCTTCCCGGGCGTGCACAGATCATAATCTATGATGTGCTGGGCAGGGTCGTGGCGCGTCCCTTCGACGGACACTTATTGTCGGGTGAGCATGAGATTGCTCTTCACGGATTACCTACTATCTCTGGCCATTATTTCTGCAGAGTACTTACCACATCAGGAGAGGCAACGTTAATGTTGTCTCGCGCGCAGTAGCGGTCATCAAGTTGAAGGCTTTTGCTTACGCTTGCGAATCGTCCCGAGGCTTGAGTCGGGCGGCACTCCATTGCCAGATCCCTTCGGTGCTCCAATGCGCTGCGACAGATACACTCCGGAATGGCCGCTGAAAAGATATGCCAGGAAGATCGCGACTGCAAAATAAACGAGATAATCGGAGCCGAAGAGTTCGACGGAGAGAAGTGTGCCTGCGAGCGGCGTGTTCGTGGCACCTGCGAAGACCGCAACGAGTCCAATTCCGGCGAATAGCTCGACGGGTGCATGGAACAAGCCCGCGAGCACATTGCCGAGCGTTGCCCCAATAAAAAACATTGGTGTTACCTCGCCTCCTTTGAATCCGCTGCCAAGGGTGATAACCGTAAACAGAAGTTTCCAGAACCAACTAAGTGGAGCCGCGCCACCTGGTGAGAATGCGGATTCGATGGTGATCGCGTGAGGATCTGATGAACTGATGCCGAGACCGAGATAATCGCGAGTGCCCAATGCGTACGTTAGTCCGATAATGATCAGCCCGCCGACCACGGGTCGAAGCCAGAATTGTTTGATCGACTCCTTGAAGAGCCGGTGCACTCCATGCGTGAACTCTGAAAATGTTCTGCTCGCAAGCCCAAAGATGATTGCCGCAATCGCTACCTTCCAAAGCAAGTCCCACTCAAAGGTGAACGCTCTAAAGGCAGAATCCGAAAGATGATTGAGCGCACCGGAAGCGGTGATAATGTGCCGCACCTGATGAATGCCCCAAAGCCGGCAAGTGAGATCGCCAACGACACTCGCGATCAGACACGGCAGTAGGCCATCATATTTGAGTGTGCCAACTGCAAGTACCTCAAGCGCGAAGATGGCGCCGGCGAGTGGCGTCCCGAAGACAGCGCCGAAACCGGCTGCGATTCCAGCCATAAGCATCAAGCGCATATCGTCTGCTCCCAACTTAAAGAGATGACCAAACAGACTCGAAATGCTGCCGCCCATCTGCACTGCAGGGCCTTCGCGTCCCACAGAACCTCCTAAGAGCTGCGAGATGAGTGTACCGACAAAGATCAGCGGTGCCATTCTTCGCGGCACGCCTGCGCCGGGTTTGTGGATCTCGTCTACGATCAAATCGCTGCCTTGCTCGACCGATGCTCCAAAATACCGATACAATACGGCAATCACAATTCCCCCGATAGGAAGGAAGTAGAGGAGAGAGGGATATTGTTCGCGCGTTTGCGTTGCGAGCGTGAGAAGCGAAAGGAAAAGTGCGATCGCTGAGCCAATAGTAATTCCGACAGGAACGACAAGCACGAGCCATTTCAGCACAAATCGCCACAGTGAGATATGCTCATTCAATGAGCCTGGAAGCGTTATTGATCGAACCTTGCGGACACTGGGCTTTATCATTGCACAAAAATATGCATAGCCGAGAGTAGAGAACTTGCTCTTACCTGTTTTCTGTTCACGACGCATGCTCTTCTGAGACTTTTCATCACATATGCACACGCCAATGGATATTAAGCACATTCAGCAGATCAATGCAGACGCAATGAACGTCTATGATGCAATCGCGACGCAGCGCGGAGTCGAGGGATGGTGGGCGAAAGATTGTAAGATCGCGACCACACCGGGCGAAGTTTCAGATTTCAACTTCCAGCACAATGGTCAGAAATTCGTCATGAATTTTCGCGTTGATACTCTCGAACCAAGTAAGCGTGTGGTCTGGAGTTGCATCGGAAATTCTAATCCGGCATGGGTTGGTACGACCGTAACCTACGAGATCCAAAGCCGCGGTGCCGATTCCACGCTCACCTTCAAACATTCCGGTTTTCAGGAGCAGTATAACAACCAGATGGAAGGAGACCGCTGGGGACAGTTCATGAGTTCATTGAAGGCATATTGCGAGACTGGAACGGGGCAACCGGAATGAGTGGACAACAAAGCGTTCTCTTCGTCTGCATTCACAACAGCGCACGCAGCCAGATGGCCGAGGCATTCTTGAAACGTGAATGCATGTCTGACTGCGTCATCGAAAGCGCTGGGCTTGAGGCGGCCGTGATAAATCCTGTCGTTATCGAAGCCATGAGAGAGAAGGGGATCGATCTTTCACAAAAATCGACGCAGAGCGTCGAGCAAGTTATTGCCTCTGGAAAACAATTCACGGATGTGATCACCGTTTGTGATGATGCTGCTGCGGAACGCTGCCCGTTTATTCCAGGAGCGCAAACGCGCGAACATTGGAGTCTGCCTGATCCTTCCGCCTTCGTCGGCACTGCGGAAGAGCGGCTTGAGGGGACGAGAAAAGTGCGGGATGAGATCGAGCGGCGCGTTCTCCAGTGGTGCGCAGCGAATTGTGGCAGCTTGGTTCGGGCATGAACAATCAACTCCTCAAACGTTCTGCCGCCGAAGCCATCGGCACATTCGCTATCGTCTTCTTTGGTTGTGGTGCGTTGATGGTCGGGGAGCGCTTTGCAGGAAGTATGAGCGGGGCTGCAGTGCCTGTGATCTTCGGACTCACCGTTGCCGCAATGATCTATACCTTCGGTCACGTTTCGGGAGCGCATTTCAATCCTGCTGTCACGCTTGCGTTTGCGATTGCACGTCATTTCCCTCGCAGAGAAGTTGTTGCGTACTGGATTGGGCAGTTTGCTGGAGCAATAGTCGCGAGCACGTTGCTTTACTTTATCCTTCCGCTTGGATCGCATTATGGCGAGACGGTCACACATGTTCCACTCGTCTCAGCGTTTATGTGGGAAGTGATGGTGACATTCTTCCTCATGCTTGTGGTGATGGCCGTTGCGACCGACACGCGCGCAGTAGGCACCATGGCCGGCGCTGCGATCGGTATTACGGTAATGATCGGAGCATTCGTGGGAGGACCGCTCACCGGCGCATCTATGAACCCGGCACGCTCGCTGGGCCCTGCGATCTATGCGCACACGCTCGACACAATGGGACTCTACTTCATTGGTCCGATTGTTGGCGCAGCGCTCGCTGCGGTGATATATTCCTGGCTAAAGTCTGAAGCGTGAGACTCTTAGAAATAGAATCTCGCAAATAGCACTGTGTTCGTGCTTGTTGCATTTTGGGTGAAGTCTTCTGTTGGATTCGGATCTGACTTGATCACAGGAACACCAAATCCAAAATGGGTTAGCTGCAATTCAGCCCCAAGACTGAAGTGATGCGAGAAAAAATATTCTGCTCCCAATCCTGCACCCGCGTAATAGACTGCCCAATTGCGGTCGAAATTAGCAATGGAAGATTGACGAGAATGTGTGATCTGGCGTTCTGAAGAAAGTATACCAGTCCTCCCGCCGAGGTACATTGTAAAAACGCTATCGGGTCTCCATGTGTAGAAGACTCCGATGCCGGTCCTGACAATCTGTCTGGCGGTATGCTCAATAACGGAACCTGAGGAATCCTGCACGGTCTGGTCGGTGGTGAAAAAATAGAGCCCGATCTCTGGCTCAACCTTTATGTAAGGTCCTATCTGGATCGGAAAATAAAAATTCTCGAATCCGCCCGCAGTAAACTTCGATTCGACATCGCCCGCTATTGCGAGCGGGCTCACACCTACACCAATTCCAAACCGAACAGTCTCCTGCGCCATCGCGCGCTGAGCTTGAAAGAGAGTAAGACTCAGAAATAGCAATATTGATGCAAGAAGAAACCAGATGTTCCTTTCAATGAACGAGCCAACGTGGTTTTCAGACATAGGTAATTAGCTGAGATCAGAAGTGTGCGGTCCCTAATGAAATTCGGAATGGATAAAACAGATAAAATCTCGGAGAGCGATTCGACCATATTTCCCAGGTGGGAGAGGGTAGCTTCAAGAAGTTTAGCGTGTGCTTAAACCAATTCCATGACGGACCCCCATCGGGCAGTATCTCCTCAAGGTCGTAATCAAGCGCGATGGTGTAAATTCTGCTTCGATCCTCATATCCTAAATTGCGAGCTGAATATCCGAATGAAAGATCGAGCCATTTTGGCCAGAATGAACTGTAGGTATCGGAGAGTAGATGCGGCACATTCGCCGTGATCCAGAAATTCCAAGAGCTGTAATCGTCAATCGGAGTTTTCGATGCAGCCTTAAAGCGCTCACCAAAGGAGGGTGCAGGATAGTAGTTGAACTTGGGCGTGAAGTTTTGCAGGAATGGAGAATATGCGCTTCCTAAATAATAGATCACACCCAGAATGTTGCTGTACATTTCGTAGGGTGAGAGCCCATAGTTCAATCCATAGCCATCGAGAACTTCAACATAGAATTGGTAGCCCAAGCCCATGAGCGCCCCATAGATCGTAGCCAATTGCTTGCTTAGACCAGATGCAAGCAGCGACTCAGCAGATAAATAGCTGAGAAAGTATCCTGCGAGCATGTGCCCGCCATAATTAGCTCCATAGGATTCATCCCAATTGTCGATCAATCGGAATGAAGTTGTTGATGAACAGATGGTATTTTTTTGATAGATGTGGAGCAACGTTAAACCACCGATGTACACCGACTGCACGGCAGCAAAAGCGAACGGGTTTAGCTTTGTGAGGCGACGTGGCCGCGATCCATCGAGTACGTATCTCGGTCTGCCCGCAAACGTGAACTCATCTGGTCTGAGAAACTCAGAGGTGTCCTGCGTCGCTGTCTGGCCCTGTTGGTCGTAAGCAGCTTTAAGGATGTAGTTACTGTCCCTCTGCTTCAGGAACGGGGCGATGAAGGTTTCGTCGGTCGACCGCGCGGAATTGCTTTGCGATTGGCTCGGTGTAGCGCCTCCCATCAGGAAACTAGACAGGAAAATAAAAGCTAGCACCCATCGTACGTGCTTCTCATCAACGAGCCCCAATAGTGCTCGATACCAAAGAGAGTCTGTAGGGGAACGGGCACTTCTTCTACTCGAAGGTAAAAGATAGTCTTGTTTGCTTCCCATTCTTATTTCCAAACACTTACTCATGTTGTGGTTGCGCTTGAAGAATCCTCAGGCAGATTCTTCGTTGACGGATGTGGATCGATCTTGAGCAGTTTATACATGACGGGCAGTAAGATGAGATTTACCAACGCGGTTAGAAACAGCCCACTAACAATTACGATGGCGAGTGGTTTCTGCGTCTCACTCCCAATCCCTGTTGAAAGTGCGGCAGGCATGAGTCCGATCATCGCCAGGACTGCCACCATGATGATCGGTCTTACTCGCTTACTGCCTGCGTACTTTAACAATTCTGTCGTATCTGGAAATTGATCACGATATCGTTTAACATACGTGAGCAAGACGACACCATCCTGGATGCTTACTCCAAACAGGGCGATGAAACCGATGCCCGCGCTTACCGAGAAATGCTGACCGGAAATCAGCGGGCCAAGGATGCCGCCGATCGTTACAAACGGTACGTTAGCCAGGCTCAGCAGTGCATAGGACCATGAATCAAACGTTGCGAAGAGCAGAATCAAGATCACCAGCAAACTGAGTGGAACAACGATTGCCAGGCGCTTCATCGCTCGCTGTTGGCTTTCGAATTCGCCACCCCATTTCGTAAATGTTCCTGACGGTAGCTTCACCTCCTTCTCGACTTTTGCCTGAGCCTCCGCAACAGCCCCTCCCATATCACGGCCCCGGACACTGAACTTAATTGCGATATACCGACCGTTGGACTCACGATAAATAAACGCTGCGCCCGGCTCAACCCCGATCGCCGCGACGGCTGAGAGAGGGATCTTCGCTCCAGAGGAAGTGGACACAAGCAGAGACTTCAGTTTCTCAGACGAATTGCGGAATTCAGGAGAAAGTCGCACAACAACATCAAAATGCTTTTCACCTTCATAGAAGCGTGTTGCAGTCCTACCGCCAATGCTTGCCTCGATCAATTCCTGGATATCGCTGACGTTCACGCCATATTGCGCTGCCTTAAGTCGGTCTACTTTGACCTGCAGAATTGGCTGACCAAGTTCTGTGAAGACTCCAACATCGGTTACTCCTTCCGTATGGTTGAGGATGTCTCGGATTTGCGAGGCTTTGCTTTCGAGTACATTGAGATCTTCTCCAAAGACCTTGACTGCAAGCTCGCCCTTCACTCCCGTTACTGCCTCCTCCACATTGTCAGAGATCGGTTGTGAGAAGTTAAAGTCAATCCCAGGGATCTCATTGAATTTAACATTCATGTCGGCAATCAGCGACTCCTTGGTCTTATGGCCCTTCCATTCGGATTCCGGCTTAAGATCAACAAAAAATTCTGAGTTGAAGAAACCTGTGGCATCCGTTCCATCATCAGGGCGTCCAAGCTGGGAGACGACATTTTGCACTTCATCGAACTTCAAGAGTTCGTTTCGAAGCTGCGACGTTACTGAATCGGCCACTGAAGGACTTATGCTCATCGGCATGGTTGCTCTGACCCACAAGGCTCCTTCGTTCAGGTGTGGCAAAAACTCAGTCCCGAGAAACTGAGCGAGAAACAGACTCACCACAAGCAACGCAATCGCGACAGCCATCACGGGCTTCGCATGACGAAGCGAGCGATCAAGAGCACTCTTGTATATTTTGTTGAGGTACTCAAGCACTGGACTCTTCTCATGAAGTTCGCCTTTGAGCAAATCGTGAGAAAGGACCGGAACGAGCGTAAGACTGAGCAGCATCGCGCCAAGCAGTGCAAACCCAAGCGTATAGGCCAGCGGAGAGAACATTCTTCCTTCGATCTGCTGGAAAGAAAAAATCGGCAGCATTGCCGCGATGATGATAATGATCGAAAAGAAGATCGGTTTACTCATCTCACCTGCGGTGTCACGGATCAATTCTTCTCGCTCCTCTCCTTGCGCGAGGTGCTTCAGGGCGAGAGTTGCGAAGATCGCCTCGACCATGATCACTGCACCATCGATGATCACACCAAAATCAATGGCTCCGAGCGACAGCAAGTTTGCTGACATGCCTTTCAGGTACATCAGGACGAATGCGAAAAGCAACGAAAGTGGTACGATGAGGGCTGCAATAAATGCACTTCGGAGATTCCCCAGGAACACGAAGAGAACGACGATAACAAGGATCATTCCCAGCAAGAGATTGTGCAGAACC
>Ga0207112_1097_pt1 | contig 22240 bp, 26 predicted proteins | sample Alteio_BWMinHeat_72_FD_153549 | JGI IMG/M metagenome (GOLD analysis project Ga0207112, IMG submission 153549) | Enriched cells from forest soil in Barre Woods Harvard Forest LTER site, Petersham, Massachusetts, United States -... | ecosystem: Environmental > Terrestrial > Soil > Temperate forest >...
CCATCGCACAAATTTGTGCGATCTAGAGATACGAACGAGTATTTCCGGGTGGGGTTGGTTGCAGGCCGCTCAAGCCTACTTAACTTCGCGCAATCGGCCACTGCTTACGTCGTACACGAATCCTCGTACAGAAACCTCTTTGGGAATCCATGGATGCGTACTCAGTTTTTGTAGTTGGTGACGCACGTTCTCCTCGATATTCTGAAACGCAAAGAAGAATGCCGGAGCAATGGCTGCGGTCCCGGTACGGTTCTGGATTCTTGTGCGTAACTCCTGCTCGCTAGTATGCATTAGGCCGCAATCGGTGTGGTTAATGACCATGATTTCCTCGGTGTCCAGGAGGTAGTGCGATATCAGCAGCGAGCGCAAGCTGTCGTCCGTGACAATGCCGCCCGCGTTGCGGATGATGTGCGCGTCTCCGGTCATCAACCCTAAGGTGCGGATGGAAAGCCGCGTGTCCATGCAAGTCAGAATGGCAAGCTTGCGCGCTGGGCGCGGAGTAAGGCGGCGCAACTCGTGCGTGCGCGAATAAATTTCGTTAGCTTCGAGAACTTCGTCGATCACGCTCATAACCAGCTCAGTCTAGCAAAGCCGATTGCACTCATTGACCTGGGCGTTTTAGTCGTTTGCAATTTTGTTCCGTGCCGAGCGAGCCTTGGGTAACGCGCTGAAAGGGTCGTGGGCGTAATCGCCTGTTCTCGACAGTTACGCTCACGGCGCATAATCGCGCTGAGAATTTCTCGTCCACCCAACAGCAAATAACACAACATTAGGAAGAATCACAATGCATCCTTTGCGCAAACTACGGGTACGGGAATCCGGTAAGCCTACACCGGCCCAGGTGAGCGAGCTACTTACCGAAAACGTCGTATTCAACAGCATTTTTGGTACGGCCGATCGAGGGGCGTGAAGTCATCGCCGCGATTTTCGCTCAGTCGAGCTCTACGCGTGGTTCCGGTACGTATACAGTCGAGTTTAAGCTCGATGAGCACACCACATTCTTGCGCTGGGTGGGGACCATGGATGGCCACAGGTTCGAGAGCTTGGAGGTCATCGTGGACAACGAGAAGGGGCTGATTGTGGAGCGCACTATTGCCCTCCGGCCGTATCCGGCTCTGAAACTGTTCCGCGACGCCATGTATGCAGCGCTCAAGGATAAGCTGCCGCCAGATGTTTGGGACTACCCAACGCCGTAGTGTGACCACGACGGGGCGGCTGTTCTTGTAACATCGCGATTACACTCACAACCCAGCGGGAAGCTGCCTGGAAATGCGCTGGGATCGCAGTTTGTGTAAACACCTGATTACAGTATCAGGTATCTAATTCGGGTGCTGGGGCGGCGCAATTTTCGGTCTGCCAGGGTAGTCCCTACTGGTACTGGCGCACCTGCAGTGATGCTGGGCGACCCTAGCGTTGCTTAATTGGTATCCCACAACTTTGGCCGAAGATCCAAACAAGCTCCAGAACCATGGGCCATACGATCACCATCGTAACCAGCCACCCGGATCGCGAACTGGCGATTCCGGTTGCGTCGCTGTAAACAACAAGGCAGAGTGTCGCGTTGGCCAGATACGCGGTGTTCAGACCGACAGCGCACGCGCGAGTCGGAGAAATATCACGGCGCAGGAACAAAAGTGCGGCGCTAGCGATCACGATTCCGAAGCCTAGGCAGAGGACAGCCAGGCGTTGCCGTTCGCTTGTCCCAGCGAGGTGGAATAGGAATGGCATCTCCACCGCGATCGTCCCCACAATCGAAAGGCCCGCGGCGATCCAGAGCAAACGTCTTCCGGTGGAAGTGGACAGTCGCTCTGAAAACAGGGCGCGCAAGCGAAGCCAGATCATCGGAAATGCCAGAAAGAACGGCGCTCCGACAAGGGCGTGCCACCAGTTACCCTGATTGCCCGGAACTCTGAGCGTCACGGCGTCCCAAGGTGATGTATCAAATGCGAAAGGAAGAAACGCGACCACCCCTGCTGCCGCCGAAACCAGCAGCCCAATGACGTTGAACCATGCCGGAGCCCGTCGTTCTTCCGGCGGAGTCATCGCACCTAATCTTGCCTGTTCCATGGCGGTTCCCTTCTTGTCTCAACTCCCAGATTTTCCGAACGGAGACAAACTAATCCTGTGCATTGTTAGAGGTTGTACGGAGGCACGAGGGCGCGGGTTCCATCGGAAGCGTCTGAATTAAGTGACCACGTATTTCTCAAGAGGATACTTGGGATTAAGTGAGGTCGGTCCGAGGACCGGCGATGGCTGGTATCGGCAGTGATTAAGTGTTGACGGTCGCAAAATCGCCGTTGCACTCACAACCCAACCAGGAAGCTGCCTTGGGGGGAGGCTCTCCTGGGTCGTAGCTGGTGTAAACGTGTTTACGCGAACAACCCGGAAATGCCGGACTTTCGTTCAGTGATCGAGTCAAGGTTCGGGAATGAGCCGAGTCACGCTTGCCGCCTTGCAGCGTTCGTTCAACGCATATAGGGAGTGACATTGTTCTCGATGGCTCGAAATTCTGCTTCCGAGAGTGGCAGGCTACGAAAGTCCGCCCAAGCTTGCGCTGGCGTAACCCCACCGCCAAAATACCCATCAGAGCCAAACAAAACTCGGCCTACACCTATCTCCCGTGCTCGCTTCGCGATCAGGTTTTTCTTCGGTCTCCAATTCCCCAAGCCGGCCACGTTAGTAATATCGAAGTACACCAGCTTCATATTCGGATCGTGTTTCCGAATGGCTCGAATGAAGACACTTAACGCTTCGTCCGTGCCCGGGTCATCATACCCGCCGGAACCAGCAAAATGTGCGATCTGAACATAGGTGCCTGCTGCGGCGGGCAGAACGATTACACCATGTAAGCAACATTTGCGATGTTGTACAGAACTAGTTCGACTGGAACCGCACGAAACAAGGTACAACGTGCGATACCTTCCCCGAGTCCACCTCCATTGCAACGGAATGCCAAGTGAACGCGCTTAAGGCCCGCAGGCGTGCTCTTCGAGATCAGGTCTATGGAGTTTGTGAACCTGTGCAGAGCGTCTGGATCTAGCTGGCCGACAAACATGCCGTAAAGATCACTCGGAACAGTTTCTGCGGGCGTACTCATAGCGGCGCGGATTATAAACCGCATTGAAGCGGCCGGGCTGAGCCGGAGAAACAGCTTCTCGGGGAAGGGGCTGTTCGACGAACGCACCAAGACTACCTCCCGCGACGTTGCTTTTTTTGAGCCTCAGCGATTCTCCAACCAGATGTTTTTATCGTGTCGGATGCCACTCAGGACGAGAGGTTTGCAGCGAATCCTATGGTCGTGTCTGACCCTAAGATCCGATTCTACGCAGGTGCAACTTTGACGACGAACGGTCAAGCACTCGAAACCTTGTGTGTACTTGACCGTGTACCTCGGGAAAAAGCTTCGAGAACTCCAAGCCGCACTCGCAAACATACATACCCTAGAGGGACTTCTGCCCATCTGTTTGTCGTGCAAAAAGATACAAGATCGAAAGGGTAATTGGCAGCCCTTCGAGTACTACGTCAGAGCGCACTCTGAAGCGAAGGTCGTCCACAAGATCTGCCCGGATTGTTCCAAAGCGATCTCGGCGTGAGTGCAACCTTGCCGTGGCGCGCGGGCGGCCCGTGTGGTGATGTCCCTATTGCCGCAACAAGAACCCCTTCATCGCACTCTTAACACTGCCATAACATCTTCGAATCGCAGTCCCCCGGTCATCGAGCGATTGCCCGGTTTGGAGGGGCGCTCTTTTCACCTCGCTTCTTGTGATCACTCCCAAGCAACTGCCGACTGATCGCCAACTGATCGCGTTGACTTGCCAGAATGCGCGGCCTACCATGACCTGATTGGGCAACGGATTTTTATGCTGGGCCAGGTGATTTCTCATTACCGGATAGAGGAAAAGCTGGGCGGCGGTGGCATGGGTGTCGTCTATCGCGCTCATGACCTGCGATTGGGTAGAAGCATTGCCTTAAAGTTCCTTCCTCCCGAACTGGTCCGCGACCCCCAGGCGCTGGAGCGTTTTCAGCGCGAAGCGCGAGCCGCCTCCGGCCTTAATCACCCCAACATTTGCACGATTCATGAGATTGACCAGTTCGAGGGGCAGCCCTTCATCGTGATGGAATTACTTGAGGGCCAAACCCTCAAGCACATGATCGTCGGCAAACCGCTGCCCGGGCCTCAAATCCTGGAGATCACCATCCAGATCGCAGACGCTCTCGACGCCGCCCACGAGTCCGGAATCGTCCATCGCGACCTGAAGCCAGCCAACATTTTTTTGACCAAGCGCGCTCAAGCAAAAGTTCTGGATTTTGGGTTGGCCAAGCTGGTGCCCGGACGGCAGAATCCTATAGAGGATGAGGGTTCGAACCAAGCGACGATTAGCGGGATCGAACATTTGACTAGCACCGGAGTAGCGCTCGGTACTGTCTCTTACATGTCCCCCGAGCAAGCTCGCGGGGAAGAACTGGACCGCAGAAGTGACCTGTTCTCGCTGGGGGCCGTCCTTTACGAGATGGCCACCGGACGGCTTGCCTTTGGAGGCGGCACTACGGCTGTGGTGTTCGAAGCAATCCTGAACCGCTCGCCACTTTCGCCGGCTCGGTTAAATCCCGAGCTGATCCCAGACATCGGGTGGATTACATCCAAGCTGCTGGAGAAGGACCGCAGATTGCGTTACCAATCCGCGGCTGAACTTCAGGCCGACCTGAAGCGGGTCAAGCGCGACACCGAATCTTCCGGAGTTCCCACCTTCCCGCCGAAGAGTTTGAGCATCCCTTGGCGCAAACGGGGGATCATCGCGGCTGCGATTACATCTGTTTTGGTATTGGCCATCGTCTTGCTTCAGCAAAAGTGGCGTGACAGGTTGCCGGGAGGCGGGTCGAGCCACATCCATGCCATCGCGGTTCTGCCCTTCGTGAATGTGGGCGCGGACCCTAACATCGACTACCTGGCCGACGGAGTGACGGAAGGTATTATCAGCAGCCTTTCCCGAGTTCCGGAACTGCGGGTGATGGCTCGCAGTACCGTGTTCAGCTACAAAGGCCGCGACATCAATGCTCAGAAGGTTGGCCAGGAACTCAACGTTGACGCGGTGCTGATGGGCCGGGTGACGCAACGCGGAGACACTTTAATGATCCAAACCGACCTGGTCAACGTGGCCGACGGCTCCGAACTTTGGGGCGATCAGTTCAACCGTAAGGTTGTGGACCTGATCGCGGTCCAGGGAGACATCGCAAAGGAAATCTACGACAACTTGCGACCCAGAATTGTCGGTGCGGAAGAATCCGCGCCAGTAGCCAAACACGACACTGAGAATCCAGAAGCGTACCAGCTCTATTTGCAAGGTTTGTTCCAATGGAACAAGTGGACGGAAGAGGGTTTCCGAAAGGCCACCGACTATTTCAATCAGGCGGTAGAGAAAGACCCGAACTATGCCCAAGCCTACGCCGGGCTTGCCGACACTTACAATTTTCTGGGCGAATCGGGCTACACAGCTCCGCTGCAAGTCTGGCAAAACGCGAAATCGGCGGCCACGCACGCGGTCAAGCTGGATGACACCCTGCCCGAAGCGCATATCTCTCTGGCGCTGGTGCGGGAGAGTTACGATTGGGATTGGCCGGGGGCTGAAGTCGAGTTTAAACGAGCGATTGAACTGAATGGTAATAACGCCTCTGCTCATCAGTGGTACGGCGATTTTTTGACCCGAATGGGCCGGTTCGATGAAGCCAGAGCGGAGCTGAAGAAAGCCCAGGAGCTTGACCCGCTTTCCCTTCTCACCAATACCAGCCTAGGGCGGCAGCTCTACTTCACGCGACGGTACGGCGCCGCCATCCAGCAATTCACGAAAACGCTCGAGATCGATCCCAAGTTCGTTCCTGCGCAGCACGCTATCGAAGCTGCCTACGCGCAGAATGGCATGTTCAAGGAAGCAATTGGCGAGAGGCAAAGAGTTCTGACGTTGTCCGGCAATCCCGACCTGGCGGCCGCCATCGGAGAAGACTTTAAGTCGTCCGGTTATCCGGGCGTAATGAAGAACTGGTTGGAAGGTTTGAAGGAGGTGTCGAAGCGGGGGTACGTCTCGTCGTACAACATTGCTCAAATCTATGCCCGGCTGGGAGACACGAACCAGGCGCTGGCTTCGCTCGAGACTGCCTTAGAGGAGCGCGACAGCAATCTCACCTACGCGAAGGTCGAACCCGCTTTTGATGATCTTCGCTCTGACCCGAGGTTCAAGAAGGTAGTGCAACAGCTCAACATGCCGTAGCGGGATTGCAAACCAACGTAGAGACGTACAGATCTCACGGCCGCCTGTCCCGCCGCGGCTTCAGCGCAACGGATAGCCAGCCTCGCCCGGTAGACGACCCTCCACTCGCAATACTTTCGCGCCGGGCTTTACATCCTTGCTGTCAATGAATGCGATAGCGCCTGGAATGGCGGTCACCAACTGGTTCGCCATATCGTTCGAGTACACCACCTTGGGCGCGGTCGCCGATTCCGCGCGGAAAATTTTCGCGATCCAGTACTGCTTAAACTGTGACTCGGACATCTGGTAAATAACCTTCAAAACCACATCCCGCTCCCGGGCCACCGGAGCTCGAATGAGCAGGACTACTGGAATGTTTGTGTTCCAGTATTGACGGTCGCCGAGAAAGACCTTGCGCACTTCCGACAGGCTCAGATTGCTGATGGGCGTGTCCGGATGCACTACGACAGCGACGTCAACTTCGTGGCGCTGGGCCGCAAGCGGCTGCAGAAAGGCCAGGCACAGGCAGCTTATGGCGACGACTTGGAAGGCGAATTTCAATTGAGCTGTCATGTGCGTGTCAGAAGGTAAATGCGGTCTGAAAAAATACCCCGTTTACCCAGGGTCCATCGACGCCGTGGCGACTGTACCGATACTCGCCCTTGAATGCCGCGTAGTTCGTAATATCGTACCGGACCCCAAGCGTCGAACCGGACAAATCCAATACATCCACCAGCGTCGGATCGTTTTCCGGCTTATGAATATACTCGTAGCGATAATACGGTTTCCACTTACTTTGCTGCCAGGGAAGCCGGTACGCGACCTGAACGTAGAATGCCTGGCTGTCCCATGTGTTGGCAGTCAGTTCGTCGCGATGATGGACGTTCTCATATTCAGCCAGAAATTCCGGCTTCTCCTTGGTCCAGGCTAGGTAGGCGCCACTGATCCATTCGCCAAAATTCTGCCCTGGCTGCGGGGTGAGCTTGTCGCGATAGACTGACGCGCCCACCTGCAGACCGTAAAACCGGGAAGGCCGCGCATACACGTTGGCCACCCAGGCCCGGTTGTCGTTGGAATCTCCGCTGTCTCCCGACTTGCTGAGAAACGAGGAGCGCCCGTTTCCGAGTCCGACGTTATACCCCAGACCCAAACCTCCCGAGGGAATATTTCCTTCCACTTCCAGACCCACGAAATGGGTGGGTGTAAAGGTTCCGCCAAACTTGACCATTTCGGGCCGGGTGATAGTTGTCTGCAGCCAGGCTCCGTGATGGAAGGTAGTATTCCAATAACCTATGGGCGTGTGATATTTGCCGAACGAGAGTTTGAAGTAGTCGTTGTAGTCGTATCGGATGATGGAGCGTTCCACGCTCAAATCATACGTGCTAGGTTGGGCAGTGAAGCTGACCTCGCCGAAATAGCTGACCTTTTCCGACAAAGGTGAGGCCAGGTGCAAAACCAGTTGGCCGATGTTGAAACCGCTGGTCGATCCCTTCTGATCCGTTGCGGAGAAATCAACGTCGCCGAAACCCCTGATTTGAAGAGACGGAAAGCGTCGCTCGGTGTCGCGAATCTCGCCCACGCTGGCGTGATCTTCGTGGATCACCGCCATGGTTGGCGAAGAAGCCGGAGGCGGCACGGCCGGGGTGGTGGGTGCGGCCGCAGCAGGAATCTCGGCTGGGGTAGGGGCGGCCGGACTGGGGTTTTGGGCAACCTCTCTCTGGCGGTCACGAGCTTCCAACTGGTCAATGCGATTCTCCAGTTGCTGAATGCGCTCGAGCAGAGTCTGCACCGATGGTTCGATCGGCTGAGACGCCTGGGTTTGCGTCGGGGAAGATGGCGGCGGTGCAGACTGCGCCAGCAACGCGCTGGTGGTCAGTGAAAACAAGAGCAATAGAAGCCAGCGAGAGCCCATAAAGTCGCCTCCTAAAACTAAAGCGCGTGCTCGCACGCGTCGTGTTGCATTTGCAGTCAAAAGGCTTGCCAAATTTCAGGTGCCTAGTCTAGTACGGTGGGAATTTTTGTGAAAGCAGGGGTTTCGGAATCGATGAATCGAATTCAAACCGTGCGGCTGAGTGTCTGCAATGACCGTCCGGCGGGACGAACTAAAATCACGATGCTGCGGGTCCTTTTCTAGTTGTCGGTAGAACGATTGCCAACAACGGGGTTAATGAGTGTATTGGAGATGTTACGCCAACAACTTGCAGTGACTGAAGATTGCACTCAGGAGGTGTTTGGCGTTTGGCGCTGACCTGTAGTGTCAGTATTGGATACGGGCTGCACGGTCGTTGTATGCAACTCCCCATTGCTGTAAATGCTGGACGAGGTCGGCCGAAACCCCTGCATCGCGGAACTCCCTGGCCGACTCCCACACCTTCCCGCCGCTGATATCTCCGTAGGAACTGGGTTGAGTGTACGGACGCTTGGGTACCCCGACGGGTAAGTGCTTCGTGATCGGATATTGCAGGTTCTTGTCCATCCATGCGGCCAGGAGCGACGCGGTTAGTGCCTGATGGGCCTCGACGGGCAGTGGTTGAAACATTGGGGCCCAGACTGGACTGATCATGATGCGGGGATCGACGTTGTCATTCGGCCGCCACCCCTGTTTGAGGTTGTCTGGGCCTAAGAGCGGATCGGCGGATTGCAGCGCTTTGATTACGGCCACGAGCAGTCGTGCAGGCTCCGGCTGGTGGGTCTGAGCATGCAGGTCGAGGAACCCGCCGATCACATATACCCAATCCACCGGGGCACGTTCCCGGTGCTGATGATTGCCGCTGTTCAGGACGATCTGCAACTCATACCAGGCCGCGTTGAGATACTCGTTGGTCAACGCGCTACCGCCAACTCCAGCCGGTCCATTGGGTATGTGGGCAGCCGCTGGAGCTGCATCTCCCGGAACAATGTTGCACCACGTGCGGGAATCCGCGGTCGAGCCGATGAGGTTGCGCCCGCGTCCTTCGAGCCCAAACTCCTGAGTCATTTCCCAGGTCTTCACCAGTTGCCATAGCTGAGTCGAGTAAACCCTATTGCTCAGCTCCGGCGACCACGCTGCATCCGCTTTACCCAGGCGTCCAAGGAAGGAGCGCCGGGCTTCTGACCACTGTGCGAAGGCGGCAACGACGGAGCGAAGATCGTGATCCGTAGTCTGGGTTGCCTCCAGGAGGGTGCGTAGCGACGGCTTCTTGCTCGTCTTGCTCTTGCTCTCCGGAGTCATCTCACCATCGTATGAGGCTGCGAACGCGCTCTGTGTAAAGGCTGTTCCCCATGCATCCTTGGGATGTACGCGGGGCAGCCATTGGTTCCAATCGGGAAGCTGTAAGGCAATCGGAATTTCACGAGCGCTGAGGTTGCCGTCGGGGCGAAACATGTCCGGGGTAATCTGTCTCGCGAGTTCACGGAGGTTGGGAGCATTCCGCGCTGGCTTTGACGAGGCTTGGTTCAGCCCGTCGCCGTGCTGGTGAACTAGATACGGCAATGTGTCCGTATCCTTTTCAAGGACCCAGCCGAGTCCGGCGCCTGCCGCCCAGGTCGAGAGTGGTTGCTCGTCTATGCCGGGTCCAGGTTGGTATGGAGGGTTCCACGGGCGGCCAGGATTGGGCACTGGCAAACTGCGAATGTAGCTTGCGATCTGCTCGCTCTGAAGCGACGACAGGCCATGGAAGCGTGCACGGGAGACAATGCTCTCGTTGGAGAAGTTGAAGTATTTCAGGTCGCGCCCATCCTGCGTATGGCAGTCGGCGCAGTGCGCCTGGATCCGCGGACTATTTGGGACGCTGTTTGCCACCAGTGAGGCGGTCCGCCAGAGGTCCCGCCCCGCCTGGATAGACGCTGCGTCGGGCAAGGGCGGCGTCCAGCTTTCGGGCGCATCTTCCACAAAATTGTCTGGCGCGAGGATTTTCTTTCCCTCGACGCTTAGAAAGTTCAATGCAAGGATGCGATAGCTGCTGACGACTCCGTCAGTTTGGTTGAACCGGAAGCGGATTGTATTATCACCACCCACGACCGCGCCGTTGGGGAGCACGAGAGTCATCACCAGCGTGGAGAAGCCTCCGCCGATTCCGCCGAAACTCTTGCCGGGCTCGGCGATGGTGACCGTGTCCTTGTTGAGGGGTATCCAGGGCTTCTCGTTGACCTGGACGCTGGCTTGATCCGCATAACGTAGCCCATGGACCTGAAGCCAGAGAGATCGCACCGACTCAACCTGTCCGGCTTGAAGGATGACGGTCCTGCTCACCGTCGTGCCGTTTGCACCCAAGACTTCGATTGGTAACAAGATCTGTTCTGTGGTGGTATCCGCAAATCCGATGGCAATTGTTACGACAGCCAGGAATAGAGGTACCAGCAGGTGACGCCATCCCGCGAGATACGGGATACGACAGAACCCCTCACCAAACGATTGCCCACCGTCAGTTGGTCTTCGCCCAGATGCTTTCTTCCGCGGCACAAAATTCGGGACTGCGACGTCGCGCGGAATTGGCTTATTGTCGGCTGACATACTCCCGTCTCCCTGATGACAGAGCTGCGGCGCGGAATTTCATTTAGCGGTCAATTTTCTGACTATCAGAGTCTCCTGTCACGCTATTTTCGAGCTGGTGGGTTCACTGTCCCGGCGCGTGTTGAGCAGGCGCCATCTGCACCTGACCTGTCACTGTTGCAAACAGGGCAATTACACTCAGAACCACGGCACAACAACCTGGAAGGCATTGTACTAGCTACGCAGGTTCAACTTTTCGTTTTAAATTCACGTCTCTCAAGTTCTCTCTGGCGCAGTGGCGCTTCGTTGGCAGGAAATTCGGATGCCTGTGCTTCGGACGAGACCAGCAGATCGCCCTTACGGCTCAAGGCTGGATATTTTCCAGGATGCGAAGTGATGCGAATGAGTACGAACGACAGTGGGCTGGTGGAGGTGTCGTTGATTTCTTGCCCTATCGTGGCATGGCGTTGGATTCTGAATCATCCTATTCGTTGCTCAAACACGTGCGCCTTCTTCCAAGAACAGTCGGGCCTGACCGCAGGTCGTTAAGATGGCTTCGCCAAGCCCGAGCACCAGCAGTTTCGTGTGAGGTTCGTTTTCTCGGGCCGCCGCTTTCATCTCTTGCAGGTTGCGTATGGTGACCATCTTGGGTGAGCGCTTCGTTCCGGACTGCATGTAAGAAGAATATCCGGCACACCGCGAACGGAAAAGTTACGGAAGATGCACTTATGCTCTAGCTGGTGAAGTTTGAGACCAGAAGAAGGGTTTGCATACTCGTCGGTACAAACGAAAACGCGCCAGACTCCTTAAGTCCCTGGGGCGCTCGTTTGAACAGCCCTCCCCCGAAGCGCTCACAAACAGCGTAACTGTGGCGCAGCCGGGTTGTATGTGGCCCATTCGGGCCAGGGCATGCATCAGGCGGAAGTCAGCGAGTGTTGCTGGGGATGTTTTTCCACTCTTCAGATTTGGCCATATCGGCGCGTAGATTCTCTAGCCGCCTCTCAACGGCGATCAATTCTTCGCGGGCATTCGAACCCCGGACGGTGGGGTCATGGGGAAGAGTTGAGGAATCCAGCGCTTGATATGGATGCAGACAATGTCCGAGACAAGCACTCGAAGGTACATCTGGTAGCTGAGGGCAGTGGATCAATCGGTTGAAGACTGTTGTGATGAGTCGAGCAAGAGCTCGCTTTACAAATGACGCCGCAAGCTGCATCCGCGAACGGGTTTTGCGGCAGCCTGGGTGCTCGCGGAAGGTTCATCGTGTGCAAGACGCCGAAGGAAAATCCGTGGCCCGTCCCATCCCTCGCAACGGTGGAGTCGGCTGAATCGGTTGGAGGGGCTGGATCGGTTGGATCGGCCGGATCGACTGACTCGGCCGGAGGGGCCGAAAACCTTGAGCAGTAGTAAGCCCCGGTTGCGGGAATTGACGTCCTGGGACTGCGCCCATGTATTCCTCTCTCTTCGATGGTTTGCCCGATCGCATCGACCGGTGACCTTGTTGCGTCCTGCGATCCAGTTCTGTTTCCTAGATACTACCGTCGGGTAACCCTGTATACGGGCCAGAATTATTTGATCCCCAGGAGGCGTCCTTCCCGTGAAGCGTGGGTCGATTTGTCAGTAACTGATAATATTCATCAAGGACTCGCCTGTTTTCCCGGTCTGGTTCTGGATTCACACTGCACCCGGATCTTCTGGAAGGTAACTGCCAGCTTTTCCAGCTCCTCGTCGGAAAGCTTCTCGATATCGATCATTTCGTTGCGTGCAGGCTGGATTGCACGGATGATTTCGTCGAGTTTAAGATGAAGCGCCCGAGCATCCCGATTTTGGCTGTTTTGTATCAGGAACACCGTGAGAAAAGTCACAATTGTAGTTGCTGTGTTTACAACCAATTGCCACGTGTCGGAGAATCGGAAGTGCGGACCTACAGCTGCCCACCCGACAACCAGAAACAACGCTCCTGCGAATGCCCACTTTGATCCGACCCAACACGACGCTTTCGCGGCGACGGTTTGAAAGGCGCTTTGCAATCCATTCTTATCTCTTGCCATCTGTAAGCCTAAGCTTGTAGCCGCGCGAGGAGGAGAGCCGACGCTCTCCTGCTCGACACAACTCTTAAGCGATTTTCCTGCTGCGGCTTCTTTGCTTTTCCGCACCCTGCGCGGCCTTTTCGTCGGTTAGCTGACTCGCCTCTTTTGGCTCTTGTACCTCGTTATCATCTTTTGCACATGTTCTGGAATATGCTGGAGGGTGGAATATCTCGTGCCAAGATACCCCTTTGCTTGTCGCAACCTCTCTCTCTTAATCGAGGGCGGACTGGTACCGAAATCTTCGGAGCAGTCCGCAGATGTGTCCTTTTGACTCTCCCCCCGCTCATGCCGTGCGCGTACCTAAAACAAAATGCAGGATCAGAGAGATCACAGCGAACACGAGAAGGAGGTGAATCAGTCCTCCCGCTACGTGAAAGATCGTAAAGCCGCCCAGCCAAGCTATCAGCAGAACCACAAACAAAATCGTCCAGATGCTCATTTTTGTTCCTCCATCATTTTTCAAATAAACAATCTAAAAACAGTAGTCGATGTCGCGAAGATCCGGGCGGCGACAACCTTGTGTCCCCGCCCGCCGGCCCACACTATCAGACTCTATGCAACGTCTCGACGGCTGGCCACAGTGCTCTTGTCACCGCTGGCCTCGCCAGTCGAAGAAACGTCCTGAGCGCCAGTGCGTTCCAATATTTCCTTCGCTCTTTTGGTCTCCTCAGAACTGTCCGAGTGTACGGACAGCAGAATTCCTCCGTCTTTCACGCGGCCTTCGTAGCGTTTGGCCTCGTATTCGGGTATCCCCATGCCGATTAGAGCACCGGTAAGACCGCCTACCGCGCCGCCCACGCCGGCTCCAGCCAGGGCAGCCATAATCGGTCCAGCTGCGATGAAGGGTCCGAGTCCCGGAATTGCCAACGCGCCAATACCAGCCAGCCAACCCAGTCCGCCGCCGAGCACAGCTCCAGTTCCGGCCCCTGTCGCAGCCCCTTCTGGCGCTTTCGTTTCTTTCTCGTGGGCGAAATCCTTAGTCCCCTGTTTATCTGGAAACAACACGGACACGTCGTTATTAGAAAAGCCCGCTGCCTTAAGTGCCTCTACGCCACGATCCACGCTCGAACGATCCGGGTAGATGCCAAATACTGCTGTCTTCTTGCCTGCCATGTCTGGTCTCCTGTTTTTATGATGAATTATTGTTTGGGTTTGACTTCCAACTGGCTGGTAACTTTGTCCTTACCGGCGATTTGGGATGCCTTGGCTTCGACGGCAGTCTTTTCTTCCTCCGAACGCACTGGCCCCTTCAACGTCACGATTCCGTCCTCTGAGATGATCTTGACGTTGTGGGCGTATGTCGACAGAGATTTGTCCTGAACGATCGCGCGGCGAATCTGCTGAGTGAGTTCCCGGTCAGATTGGTTTTCTTTCTGTTGATCGGCCGTAGGCTCCGCCTTGCTCTTATCCCGCTGATTGGTCTTGGTGTTGTCGGCAGCCGGCGGTGGGGCGGTCGATTCCTGCCCATTGGCCAACATGCATGTTCCGGCCAACAAGCTGGTAAACAAGCAAGCCTGAATTGTTTTAACAAGATGTCCCATCCTTACCCTCTAACTTTCTGGGCTGCTGACAATGTTTCAGCGCACCCGACCCGATTTGACCCTTGATTCCCCTGAACTTGGCCCATGAATACCCGACTGGTATCAGAAAAGGACAGAATGACATTCCCAGTCGTGTCCTTAAGAGATTTAAACGTAGCGAAACTCTCGAGGAAGGGCACTCGGGTAAGCACTCTAGCTTGAGGTAAATAAATACCTAGAGCGTTAATAAAGCGCCCCAGACAACCCCGCGAATCTCACTCTCAGTCCGGAAACCTGATGTCCGCCTGTGCCGTGGCGGAAGCATGAATGACGTGATAATTCCTGTGTCACATCGGAAGGGATGGCTTTCCCAACGCCCATCCCTTCTGTGAGTCGGGTAGGTACAGGGCCATTTTCTTGGAGCGTCGTATCGCGAGCTACTCCAATTCACCGGTCAAAAGGAAATGATCCGAGCAAGAAGTGCTGGCGCAGGCGATGACGAGGGGCGACAAGGACGAGAATCTAAGCAGTTAACGACAGCTCACGCGATGCGGATACTTGTTTGCAATAGGTCAGATAAGCTTGCCGTGTTGGCTCTCTATGAAGTACTTGGCTCTCGTTATGGTCGCGGCGTCTCTAACCTTGCCTGCTGTTTCGCAGCAAACAAAACCGAAACAAGCGACAAGTGGCAAAAGCCACACTGTTATTCTCCAGTCGGAAGGTGGATCCTTTGCAGTCGACGGGCCGAAGGACTGGATTGCTGATCGGAAGGTTGGACGACGCCTTGGCGTATGCTGCGTCTATTACCCAAAAGGGTCGTGGGACAGGACGGAAACCATCATGTACCCCAATATTGTAACCAAGGGGCCTGGGCGGGCAACGCTTCAGGAACTGATGGATTCAGACCTAGCAACATTTCGTAAGGACAATCCTGGAATGACCTACGTCGACGGAGACATCCCTTTCAAGGATCGAACTGCTAAGGTTCGCTATTTCCACGGTGTCAACGAGGGTTCATCAGAGGCCGTTGCTTACATCGACGAAGAAAAGATGGTTGCCCTCGTGGTGTTAAGCTCGAAAACCGAAAAGGGGTTGACCGAAGCCTTACCCTTGTTGCTCGGAGTCTTGGAGACCTACGTCTACGGCGTTAGGGCTGTGGGTATCAATTGACCTGAAATGCGCAGTGCCTATGGCCTCGTTGGCGGCTTGCGTTAGGCTCACCGGCAAACCGTTGTAAAACTGGGTTGGCGAAATGGTGGTTTTTCGACAGTTGCAGCGTGGACGATGTGACTCTCGCAATCAGGCAGCGCCAAGTTGTTGAGTCTCGCCCTGTCCCTTAGCCGAAGGTGTCTTGGCTGGAAAAGTAGCGGAAATCCTTGTTCCGAGGGCGTTCGACTCGATAGTCAGTTCGCCATGGACCTGCCTTACGCGCTCGCGCATTCCCCTGATTCCGACACCGGTCCCTTGGGACTGAACCTCAGCAAATCGCTCCTGCGACATTCCCCTGCCGTGATCCTGAACCTCCACAAGGATATTGTCCCCTTCGCGCCCAACTCGGATCAGCGCGGTCTTGCTTCCCGAATGTCGGTGGACGTTTGTTAAGCACTCCTGTATGAGACGGAATATGACGAGTTCCATCTCGGGAGAAAGTCTTTCGAAGTTTTCGGGAATTTTCAGGTCGATATCGAGTTCGCCGCGCTCCGTCAGACCCTGCACATACCAGCCAAGGGCATACGAAAGTCCACTCTCGTCTAGCATGGGTGGGTGCAAAAGATATGAGGTCGTGCGTATCTCTTGGGTCAAGTGCTGAACTAAATCTTGGACATCTTTGACGTCTTGGGCCAGTTGCGCAGGATTGCGCTTTGCATCTTCTGCGAGTCGTGCAAGATTCATGCCCAACGCAGCCAAGGTCTGACCAGCACTATCGTGCAGTTCACGTGCGACGTGTCGACGCTCCTCGTCCTGAATTAGCAGCAGTCTCCCTGAAAGGTCTCGAAGCCGTTCCGATTGGTGGAGAATCTCTGCGTTTCGCCTCCGTAGTTCTTGAGTCCGGAACTGCACTTGTGTGTCGAGCGCATCGGCGAGCAGTCGAAATCGTTCTTCGCTCTCATGCAATGCCCGTTCAACCCGCTTACGTTGGGTGAAATCACGTGCGATTTTCGAAGCACCGACGATTTTGCCTGCGGAGTCCCTAACAGGGGAAATTGTCAGCGATATGTCAAGCGTGCTGCCATCCTTGCATACACGGACGGTATCGAAATGATCGATCCTTTCGCCTCGGCGAAGTCGCTCAAGGATGATTGTTTCCTCGTTTCGGCGATCGGCTGGAATGATGAGTGAGATGTGCTGACCGATGGCCTCCTGAGGCGTATGGCCAAAGAGTCGCTCCGCCCCTGCGTTCCAGCTCGTGATGATTCCGTCCAGACTCTTGCTGATGATGGCATCATCGGAGGAATCTACAATCGCAGCCAGTAGCCCGATCGCCTTGTCGGCTTTTAGGCGCAACGAGGGCAACTCGTCCAAGAGTGATTGGCTGACGTTATCCGGACGGGCTTCCGAATCGTGAAGGATACAGTTCGCCAGCGCTTCGTGCGTCGCAAGAAGTTCTTTAATGTCATCCTCAAACTCGATTTCCGGATGGACCTTGGTCCAATAGTGGGCTGCCCTAACGAACGCCAAGAACAGCAGCAGGTACTCGAGTCGCACTGTACCTAACAGTCGGTCTAGTGCATCGAGGCAAGCGGAGGCGTGGGGCGTCTGTAAAAAGACATGGCCCGCGAGTGCAAAAATGGCCTCTTCGACCTGCGAATCGGCAGTTGGTATTTCAACCAGAGGCGCGGGACAGGTCTCGCAGAGTGAAAGGCGCAACTCTAGTTCGCGGCCGTATGGAAATGGACGCTGAAGTAACCTAACGATTTCTACAATGCTCTGAGCGCGGGCATGCTTGTCACCGGCAGGATGACCAAGTCCAATCAAGAAGCCAGTGTGACGCGCAATGCAGTAGCGGACTGGGCAGAAGCGTGACAGCTGGACGAAAAGACGTTCTTTAAAAAGCGACGGCAGAGGATTGTCGAGATACGCGGCCTGGGCAAATCCACATAGTTTCTCGGTGATCTCGGGAGTTTCGGGCGCGACGCAGAAGAAATTTGGCAGCACTCCAAATCGCTCATCGACGCGCTTTGATAATTCCAGCGCTGTATTACCGTTCGAAGGGAATTCGGGCATCTCTTTTATCCCAGATTTTTCAAAGAAGACAACTGTTGATGGTTAATTACACGACTCGCTTACCATCTTCACTTGCGTAACGGTCAGGTGTCCATGCTCGTCGTTGGTTTTCTTCATGCCACTGTCCTTTGCCGCATCTTTTGCGTCTTCCTTCATGTTATGCGCGGTTGCATTGGACACGACACCAGTCGCCGTTACTGCATGACCCACATGTTCGGCAAGAGCGACTTTGCTGCTCCGCGCCTCCCAGGTCTTCCATCGGTCCCGGTGAGCAGAAATTCCTTTGCGCTATCGCCTTTTGACAAACAGCCGGTCACATCCCGAACATCAGCCTTATCTTTCGCAAATCCAAAAGTGCAACCTGCCAGAACCACGCACAAAAGCCATTTCATGTTCATGCTCTCCTCCTCAGGGCGAATCTTTGCATGGACTGAGATGTCAAAAGCAGGCAAAGCGGCTGCATGGAGATCAGGATACTGGCAAAGGCTGTGCGATAGAAGTCTCGGGATGAGCTTCGGGCGGCTGGTCCCCAGGCTCACCTCGGAGTAGCGACGGTCGAACGTTTCACAGCAGCCCGAAGTCAACCCAGTTGTGAGAAGCCTCGATAAAGCCAGACCACAATCGCAGCAGCTAAACAAGGCAGCAAAGGAACCCCTAGCACGAGAATCGCCAGCAACTTCCAATTCTCGATGTAGAAGCGAGGCCAGGAGGCTTTCTGAATATCATGATGGTAGTCTCGCTCTGCACTGGCAAAGCACTGTCGCCGGATGTCCCCGGAAACCGGATCAACCTGTTGCGGCGACTTGCAAATCTCGTAGCGAGCGAGAAAATGGTCTGCCGCCATTTGTCTCAGCTTGTACGGAAGACAAATCAGGCAAGCGAACGCCCACAGAGTGGTAGCGATGACAAACATACGGCGGAATCCGCGTTTCAGATTCATCCCGAACCTTTTCCCGCAGAATTGGCTGCCATGGAAATCGTTGGGGGTTCAGAAACCCCAGCATGTTAATTGATTTAAGACAACGACAGTACCGTGATTCGGTCCCTGGATTGAAGCCTCAAAGGATACTTCAGAAGCTTTAACACGCAGTCCGCGCCCACCGAGCGTCCGTGAAAGGCTTGCACTCTGCCGTAAGAGTGTAGCCACCGTCTTTGCGTTGCTGTGCGATCTCCTCGTCCGCGCACTTTCCTGCTGGCCAAGTTTGTAGATCTGGAAGCTTCGTTCTGTCCCTGGGCTTCGCAACAGAAAGAATCTTGTATTTGTCGCCCGTGCACAAGTCCACTAAGATCTTACCGACTTCCTGCTTAACGATAACGGACTCGATAAAGAATCGTAGCTGCTGGCGCACCTCTTCGGTCATTTCCGTGAACTTAACTGAGATGCCGAAACCAGGGCGCCGACTGGCTACAATCCCACGCATAGCCAGCTTGGTGTTGTTTGCCCAAACCATAATCTTCACCTGCTCCCGATCTGGGGGTAGGGTGTGCATTTCCACAAAACATCCGCCTTCGCTGATGTCTCGCACATCCACCCGCACGAGGGCTTCCGAACCTTGCATCACGCTCAGCGCCCAATTTGCACGGCACACGCCGGTGCTGCCTGCGTTCCTTGGCTTTAGCCGCATACATATCGGACGTTGCCGGGGGTAAAGTTGCGGCATCCCAAATGCACTTCGCAGGGTCAATGATCTGCACACCCATTTCACCCGCTCTGTTCGTACCCACGTCGCTCATCCAGCTCACTCGGAAGCGAGCTTTATTGTTCTTGTAGCTCACGGAGACGATCTCACCCGGCTTAAAATTCACGTTCAATGCTTTCTAAGCGAGCCCGTGGCGACTGATGTCCCGCGTCGTAACCATCTACAGCAGTGCGCGTCCGCTGGCATCAGTCTATGCAATTCGGACTTGCAGTCTGACCTGTATCTGGGGGTTCTCGGCGTTTGCCCATGTCCCCATCTCCCCTGGCAACCACCACTGGGCTGTGCATTATGGCGCAACCATCGGTATTCAACGGCTCACGGGCTTTAGTTCGCCGCTCTCGCTTGCGCCTAATTGCATATCGTGGATTTTGGTCGCTTCCAGGCTCTGGTCCGGTCGGGATCCGCGACACTCGCTTGCAGGCTTCAGGCGTTCCAGTCCGCTGGCGGATTTTCGACGCCCCAAAGATTGCCTGGGCTGTCGAACTCCACTCCCAAAAACCATAAAAAATGCTCAAGAAGCGGGATGGCAAGCAACCGACCCCTTTTTGTGGCACCATTCGAGGCCAGTTCTACCGTCACTGGAGTTTGATGGTTCAGCAGTTGTGGGACGATGATGCCGCAGCCATGGGCGTTGACGATCGCAGTTTTGCATTCCTTACGAAAACAATATGCAGGATTGAGGCTGGTGCGTATGACAGGCATTTGGAGCGCCAGACGTGTGGTACGTCGGGCCACCGAGCTCGCGCTTCGACAAGTCATCCCCTCCGAGTCAGCAAGGACGCTTTTCGAGGGCATGCAGCTTGGATCCGGTGGCCTTGCCTCGTTTTGTCTTTGAATTGCCGATTGAGTTCAACATTGCTCTGGCACCCACATCCCCGGGGACTGCTGCAGTCTCCAGTGCCGCTTTCGCCGTATCCGCATCGAGCACTCTCAGAGCCGGAGCACGATAGGGTTTCCTTGAGGCTTCAGGTTTATCAGGCATAAATTGAGTTGCTTCGCCGCTCTATATTCGTTTTTGGCCCCTGCACTTCCAAGGAACATCCGGCGTTTTTCCGTTTTTGGATAATGCGGGATTTCAATTACGAAGAACCTCGGCGAATTGTGGCGTTGGAAAGAGATTTCGGGTTGAAAATATGATCGAGGTCGGTTTCCCGACGAGGCTGGCCACGACTGCCCGAGAACAAGCCTGTTAACACCGCTTAAGGCTTTATTTTATAGCTCTTACGAACGAGATCCCATGCGATGATAGCTTGTTGGAGCGGCCGTTGCGTATCGTAGCGAGAGCCTCCGTGGCTCCACGAACATCATCGCAATCAATAACAAAACTATCGAGGTGCCGGCGACCGGTGAGCTCCATGGCGCTTGCCGCGTCAGCGCGAACCTCAAGTCCAACAGCCAGAGCGCTGAATGTGGTCCGCACCACGTCCAGCAGCACCGCGTCGCTGGTTAGTAAGAGGCTGGTCAAACCCATCGTTATAATCTACGCAAACGGTTGTCTTCGCTGTCTTGAATGGCAAGACTAGCGTCAGCGCAGCCGTCGAAGCAGGGGGCAATTTTATTGTCGGTAAGCCTGTTCCCGATGCGCTGTTACGAAGCCACCTTGACATAGCGCTCCCCCGAATGGAACGTGAACACCGCAGGTATTTCCGTCACAAGATTGACCTGTCCATTACGCTATCGTGCTCCGACCAGACGGTCGTGGGAAAAATCATGAACGTTAGTGAAGGTGGACTGGCGGTCACTCATTTCGGGCCTGCCGCGGTCGAAGGTACAGTCACAATACAATTTCGATCTTCCCGCAACAACCGCTCAAGCTTTCCGAGCCAAGGCTGAGGTAGTCTGGAGGGACGCTTTTGCGATCGGCCTGCGTTTCCTCCGCGTTGAACGATCGGGATTCCCAAAGTAACGGAGGTGTATAGGACTCGCCTTCTTCCACGTTGCCGACAAGCGGGAGTGATCGCGCCCGTCGGACAGTACCGACAAGCGCGCACAACACGGGGGCGGCTGGTTTCCTTGCGGTTAGTTTCGGATAAATATCCGAGTTGCCAACTATTCGGAAGTTGAACGCTGTGGCTTCGAATCGAAACTCCGAAGGATGGTTGTTCCAGGAACGCTCGGAGCCAGGATTCACCGGATAGGTTTCTTACTTGACAACCTTTTTGTGAGCACCAACATTTCGGTTCTGGAAAGACGGCTGCTCGAACGAGTTCTGCAAGAAATGGATCAGGTAACGCGGAGTCAGTGGCTCTCCTGTGCCGCTCCGCATCAAGCTATCCATGCCCTTTGCAGCTCCGTGAGAGTAGAAACTGGTCTTGAGGTATTTGCCTGCGCTCTTATCCCATTGTGTTCCAAACTCTTGGTCTGTCTTGTGCTGAATCTGGTGCGCAACCATCTCGCCTACGACAAAGCTTTCCAGGTAGATGGGATCGGAACCGTACATCGGGTTGAAGGCCCACACCGCGGTGTCATGCATATCGACTCCAAGATATTCTGCGTGCATGCGGTTATAGACAGCGGAGGGATCTTGATCGGGATCTGCATACGCCTCAAATTCCGAAAGAGAGTCAGCTATCGTGTTGCGCACAGTGAAGAGCGTCTTCAATCGATAGGTTTCGCCGACGATGCTTGCCTGCTCTGGGGTTAGCGCAAATAGTTTCGTATTCACCTCTGGGCGATACAACATCAATGCGATCACCTGGGCCATGCCTTCGTCCATCGGTTCGGCATAGTTGTTACGCAGCAGGAACGATGGCTCTACCATCATCTGATAGTGCAGTGCATGCCCGGTGGCGTGCAGCAAGCGGTCGTAGAAGTAGGTTCCTGAGTATCGATTCGCCAAAATCTTTACTTCTCTTCCATAAAGCACCGGATATGCGGCCCCGCCAAAGCTCAGGTCAGAGACGTGCATTTCCACGGGATCGAGGTTGTATCCCAAACCTGCCGTGAGCTCCTTAGCTTTAGCCCAACCATCCTCGATCGAGAACTTCTGGGA
>Ga0207112_1107_pt1 | contig 21880 bp, 19 predicted proteins | sample Alteio_BWMinHeat_72_FD_153549 | JGI IMG/M metagenome (GOLD analysis project Ga0207112, IMG submission 153549) | Enriched cells from forest soil in Barre Woods Harvard Forest LTER site, Petersham, Massachusetts, United States -... | ecosystem: Environmental > Terrestrial > Soil > Temperate forest >...
CGTTTGAGGACAGAGAGGCCGTGACCATTCTACCCCATAAGTCGTATGTGTAGTTCGCGCTCTCGGTCGTGCCGTTTACTGTACCGCTTATGGTCATTAGCTCGCCCACGTTGCCGGCGGTGGTGCCTGGCCCGTTCTGCCCCGTGGATGCTGTAAAGCTGTAGCTTAGGTTCAGTAGGTTTGTATAGGGCGTGGTTGTTCCAGCGGTCTGTGAGGTGAGCTGCAGGCGGTTTGTGTCGTATCCAAAGGCCTCTCTTATGCCACTTCCCAATGTAAGGCCGACCACGTTTCCGGCAGAACTATAGCTGAATGCTCCGATCACCGTAATATTGTCCGAATTGTTAACGAGCGAGGAAGGGCGGCCATAGCCGTCGTGGTTTATATTGACGACCCTGACGGATGGATAGGTGAGCTGGGTCTCCTGGCCGGCGGCGTTGTACTGGTAGCTCGTCGGATAGGCTCGGCTATCGATAGTTCGTGTGAGTGATGATACGCGGTTGAGGGAATCGTACGCGTACGTTTCCTGGTAAGACGACCCGACAGTAAGGGAAAGCAGCAGCCCCTTAGTGGAACTCGTTGTGGACGTGTCGTAGGTGAGGGCGATGCTGGGCGTAGCGGCTGCTACTGTTCCGGTTGTGTTGTAGCTAATGGAATTAAGGCGGTTCAGTATGTCGTAGCCGAACGTCGTGACAACCCCTCGCGCGTCGGTCCTTGTGGAGGCCGCCCCAAATCCGGTGTAGGTATACTTTGTGCTCCACATGGTACCGGTGCCGTCGTTGATTGTGGCGCTCTGTTCTGGCGTCCGCTCAAAGAGGACGTGCCCAGCAGCGTCGTATTTGAATGCGCGAGTCTGATTCCCCTGGTTCACGAGCGTAAGTCGGTCGGCGATGTCGTATGTGTAGGCGGTACCTTGCGTCAATGCGCCGGTTGCATCCTGTTCTGTCACAGTCACTAGGCGCCCTAAGCTGTCAACGGTTTGCATAGCCTTTCGCGACACAGGGTCAGTGGTTGTTGCGGTAAATCCTGAATAGGTGGTTTGGATGGTGTTGCCGTCTGGAAGCGTCCGGAGTTTCACACGCCCGACAGCGTCGTATTGAAACGTTGTCGCGGGCGCTGGCTGGCCACCCTGGGGGAAAGGATTGGTCTGGCTCGTCAGATGGCCCATCTGGTCATATGCGTAATTAGTCTGGCTTCCGCTAGAATCGATCGATTGAATCTTCTGTCCCCATCCGTCGTAGAGGAATGAGGCCGTGAGCGTTTTGTTTACTCCGCCGTCGCTATACGTTTCGCTGGCTGAGGCTGGCAAGCCATACGAGGTGTAGGTTCTCGAGATGGTCGCACCGGTCGCCACCGTGGAGGCGGTCGCGTTGAGGCCGCTGTCATAGCCGAAGGTGGTGGTATGGCCGTTTGGATCGGTCTGGCTCGCCAGAGTTAACGACGAGAAATTGTAGGTCATACCAGTCATAAGGTGGATGCCGTTTGGGTCGCCTTTGGTCGCTTGGTCGGGCCGCGACCAATAGGTATTTTGTGTGTAGGTGAACGTCTCCTGGTTGCAGCATGGCACGGTTGCGTTCACCTTGTTGCCAAAGACGTCATATTGGCTGGTGTAGGTCACGGAGATATTGTTCGCTATATCGGTCCAAGTCGATACGCTCGTGATGTTCCCCCGCGTGGTGTAGGTCTGGTCGAAGGTTGGCAAGTGGCCGGGCGGGCTTGCGCCAGCATACGTCTGCAGCGTACTAGCATCATACGCGTACGTAGTTTTCGCCACCAAAACATCGTTAGCGTCCGTGTTCTGTAAGAGCGCGTCGTAAATATCTACTTCGGAGAGCAAGGCGGTTATGTGCGCGGTCACGTATTGCGGATAGGTGAGATAGATGTTGTGGATGCGCCGACGCGCGAGCCATTGGCCGTTCACCTGTGTGCCGTATTCTCTGCGGTTAACGAGATTGCCGTATTGATCGTAATCGAAGTCAATCTTTTTCGCTGTACCGGTGTCATCGTACGTGAGGACGGATTGTACCTGGGGCGAGCCGCCTGGGTCGTTGGCGTACGCATAGACTGTTTTGGATAACGACGCGCCAGTGCTGCTCTTTATTTCGATGCCGCCGCCTGAGAGTGTCATGGTCGAGCCGTCGGGCCGAGTGATTACGCTGCCAGAATTGGAATAGGTGTAGAGGCCGCTCGGGCTCTCTGTTCGTTGGGTGAACGTGGGACCACCAAATAGCTGCTCGCCGCCAAGGGGGTAATTGTAAGTGACGCTGCCGCCGATTCCCGCAGCGGTCCATGAGAGGCTATAGACCATACCGTAGCCGCTATAGCTTAGCGTGTATGGCGGCCGGTTCGGAACCGTAAGGCTGCTTATTGCTTGGAACGACGAGCCCACGTTTTCTGTTGGGTACGGAAAATTCGTGTTCATGGTCACGGTTGAATATGCAAACGACGTGCTATATCCTGCCGGCGGAGTGATGGTTGTTAAGGCATTGCCCTGATACGTGAAGGAGACTACTCTTCCCAACGTGTCTGTTATGTAGTCTATGGCAAGCGGTGAAAAGCCAGAGGCGGAGTTTTTGTAGGCGATCTGAATGTAGTTGCCGTTGGTCTCTGTGATTTGCGTAATAAGGAGGCGGTTGTTGACTAGACCAATCGCCGCTTGTGTGCCGTCTGGATAGAAGAGAATACCGCCGCCAAGCGCGCTGCCGACGAAGGTGATGTGAGAGCCGTCCGTCGTCTGATAAGTCGAACTCGTTCCCTGGGGTCCGGTCCCCAAGGCATGGCGCGTGCCGTTAGGGTCAATAAGCATCAGGGTGAACAGACCGCCGTAGGTCGGGTCGTATACCCAATCGTAGTAAGCGATGCGTCCAAAGCCGAGGGAAAACCCCGGGCTTGGCCAGCTCTGGATGGGATCGAAAGTGAAAAGGGTGCCTTGAATCGGGTCCTGGCGCGCTCCCCACACGTTGCTGTTGTAGTAGAGGGTTAGATTTGTTGCCAACGAGCGGCCGCCCAGAGTGACGAGGTTAAGGGGAATGTTAAAGTTGGAATACTCAGGCAGCACCGGCCCGAGGCGGGTCGGCTCGATATCCGCGTATCGCGGGGTGCCGACCGCTTGCGGAGCGGCCGAGTCCCCGATGTCGTTGCCCGACGAGCCTTGGGCATAAGCCGTGGGGGCCAGGCCGTCAAGCAGCGAGGGGATTTGGCCGGCCCAGGCGCCTAGTCCCGAAGATGTGGCAGAAACGCTGTTCTGCTCTGCCTTCCATTGGTCATCGGTCTGTCGTGGCCGCGGCCCTTGCTTTACCAAGACTGTGGCGGACGCCGTGGCAGACCCGGCCGTGCAGATAATGTGCACCTGTCCGGGCTGTGTGAACGTTGCCCGGCCAGCGTCGTCGATTTGCACGCTGGTCGAATCGCTCGACCACGAATATTTCGCTCCATGCACCACCTGGGCTGTCGAGTCAAATCCCAATGCGGCAAACGTTATTGTCTCAGGCGTATAGGCTACTCTTGTCGGCGGAGTAAGGCGTATCGAGGACACACGAGCAATGCGATCGGACATGCTCTCTTGCACGGCTTTTTTCGAGAACATCCGAGCCAGGCGGTCCCAGAGATTGGAGAGTAGGCTTGCAGAGTCTGTAGCTGACGTCACCGTGGCCGATGCGAGCACCTTCGCATCGCGGAGGGTGAGCCACGGCGCAGGGAGGGCCAGCAGGCTCAGCATTAGAGCCACGGCCGCGATCCGCCGTGCAAGTCTGCGGCGATAAATGCGAATGGCAAGAAGGGCGCCTTGATTCAAGAAGCGAACTGAACGGGGGGACTGGAATTGCATAGAGATCTCCTGTAGCGCGCACATGTGCGGCCTTGTCTAAGTTCTTTCCTGTGCTCTTAGCCGAAAGGAGGAAAGGCAGCCGAAGGTTAATTGGCCCCCTCGCCTGTGACTAATCTACTATTTTAAAAGTGAGGACGGTACGTTCTAATTTGATTTATGCCTGCCTATGCCGGGAAAAGGCTAGAATTACAAACAACCGCTACGCGGGACGGTCGCCGTGCTGGAACCGTACCTTCTAAAGAGAGCCGACGCATATAAGTGAGCGTCTTAGCTCACCGGCTCGTATGGTAAGCCTCCAGTTGTTGGCTTGTCAAGCAAAAAGTGCATTATTTTGAATCCGAGAGAGAAAGCTGAGGGTTAATTCTTAGTTAAGCGTTTAGCCTAAGCGGTTTCGGTTGATGTTACGGAAGAGGACGGCGCGCGCAGTGCCGGGCCAGCCTTAGCGCAGGTCGCCGAGCTTCTTTACCTCGGGGAGCGGTTCCTGCGTGAAGAGGAGTTCTCCGGTTTCGGGGCTCACGTTGACGCGGTAGCCCGTCCGTGACGGATGCGACTCGGGGATCGCCGGGCACGAGAGGCGATTGAGATCGTGGTTGACTCGGGGTGCCTCTTGAATTAGATTTGTGTGTCTTCTCAACGGTTTGCTTTCCTTTGCCCTTTTAGGTTTCAAGGCTCGCTCAAACGAGGAGAAACAAATGAAGAAAGTCATGGCTTGCCAGCTTTGTCTGGCTTTGTTGCTTTGCACCCTCACCGTGCAAGCAAGCTCTTTCAAGGATATTCGCTACAACGGCGGGACGCTGGCAACGAAAGTTGACGCAAAGGATTGGGGCAATAAGCTTGATGTCACGTCCGAGGAGATCATTCTGAGCCTCAAGGACGGACAGACGCTCAAGATCGATCCGAAAAGCGTCACAGGCTTGAGCTACGGCCAGGAGGCGCATCGACGCGTCGGCACCATGATCGCTCTCGCAGTGCTCGTCGCTCCGCTGGCGCTATTTGGATTGCTGCACAAGACTCGGCTGCACTTCGTCGGAATCGAGTACAACACCGAGGACGGCAAGAAAGGCGGCGTCCTGCTGCAAGCTCATAAGGATAACTATCGAGGCGTGCTCGAAGCATTGCACGGGGCGACCGGGGCTCCGATTTCGGTTGCCGCTGAGGACCGTAAGTACGTTCCCGCCGTCGTTAACACCGTGGTCGCCGAAGATCCGAAAAAGGGGAAACGCGATAAGAGGGCGGAGGGCAGCGAGAGTAAGGCTGACGACCAGGCGGGGGTGACGGGGATCGTTAAGGTCACCTCTGATCCGGACGGAGCGGATGTGTACGTTGATGGGGCGTTTATTGGGAACGCTCCGGCGCAACTGAAGCTGGCGCCTGGCAAGCACACGATCAAGGTTACTTCAGCGATGTATCAGGAGTGGTCCAGAGATGTTTAGGTGTCTGCTGGGTCGGACGTAAATCTCAAGGCGACTTTGGCGAAGCAGTGAGGCGTGTATTTCCGTTTAAGAAATCGTAGTTACTGATCTTCGAGCGATTTCCAATTGGAGTCGCTCGCGGCTGTGCACCTTGCGCCCTTTGGGCAAAACTCCAGAAACAGAACTGGGTGAATCTCCCAGTTATTACGCCGCTTGAGATGGTGTCCAAGGAAATGCTCTGAATCGAAAAGCAACAACCCAGTGACGCGCACTCTTAGGGCATGATTCGGCGCAGCGTCAATTAAACGTTGCAGCTTCGCTCGTGACAAATTTGGGTGATCGAGCCGCACCCGCGGAGTAAACTCCGCAGTCTCGGAATCGTCCTCGTCGTGTGCCAGAAACGGACGTTTTAATGTTGGATCGACAAGGACGATGTGATTATCAGCATCAGCTACCGCCGTGAGGCCGCAATTGCAGGACTCGGCGCTTCCTTTCCTCGCGATGAGGGCAAAGGCCACGACTTTGATCTTCTGACCCTCGCCTAACGCCGTTAACTCTTCACGGCTATCCCCCTTCTTGAAGTGGACCGGATCGTCGAGTTCTTTCATGTCTTCTATCGTTTTCGACACGGGCGCTTGGTCATCAGACCTGACGTTCTTTCGCAAGTTCAGGTTCGGATCGTAATTCGAGCCACACCCCTCATTCGGGCAGTCGGTTATGTCGTTTACTCTTTCCGGACAGTTTGACGCGCGTGCCGATGCTCGCGCTCGTCCTCGCCTAGGCCGCTGCGCGCTGACTGACCCGCAAACAAAAATTACAACAAGAGATATTATAAGGAGTTTTTTCATGGAAACGTCCTTTCGTTTTTTCGTCGGCGGACCGACCAAATCCAGGAAAGCAAGAGGGGTCCATCGGACGCCTTTTTCTACTCCCACGGGCAGCATTTGTCAACAGGCTGGCGATTCGTTGTTTAGTCCTTGCGCGTTTTGGAGGTTCGGGCGTTGGCGTGATTGATGTTGCGGAAGAGGGCGGCGCGCGCCGTGCGGGGCCAGCTTGAACGCAGCTCGCCGAGCTTCTTCACCTCGGGGAGTTGTTCCTGCGTGAAGAGGAGTTCTCCGGTTGCGGGGCTCACTTTGACGCGGTAGCCGTCGGTGACGGTAGCGACTCGGGGAAGACCGGGGACCAACGTGGTGTAGCCGAAATGCAAGTAGGCATTAAAGAGCTCCTCCGAAACCTCGTATTCGTATTTGGGGAGCCGGATGAAGAAATGGTGGGACAAGGGACACCTCGCCTGGCGCGACTCTGCGCGGCCTTTCTTGTTTTATTTGATTGGAGATTCGTGGGGGATCTAGGTGAGCGGCTCTATGATCGGCCGGCCCCGGTTCTGAGCATTTGCCGAAAAATACCGAAAATGATATTTTGCCTTCGTGGCTTTCTGCGTTGTTTCATTTGTGGATACGAGCGGTATGCGGCACTCCGTAGAAGTCGAGGCGGAGAGTCTTTATGAGGCTGGGGTGCTAGCGCTTCGCACCTTTCGACAACACGGCTGCGAGCCGGGGCTACACACCGAGATCGAAGTGGAGATCCGAACCGCCGTCAAACATTTCGTGACTTCGAAGAAGATTCAGGAGTGGTTGCAGCGGGGTGGAAATAGTCCTAAGGAAGTCTTGGTTAAGGAACGACTGAAAGTCTTAATGGGAGAGCCCAGCCGCACTTCTTAAAGTGGTTCCCTGCGCTTCAAGGCTTGCCTGACAAGTGCGATTAACTTCCGCGATCTAACTAACGATATCTAAAAACAAAATCTAGATTTCTGGCCAGCCATCGTCGCCGGCCGGTGAAATGAACCTGCCTCTTTTCCCACATGTGTATAGAGGTGCTTTGTTCGCGCGCAGCTTTGCCCGAGAACGAATCAGGGCATTAGGCGAAAGATCGCGTGGGACGTGGCTGCCGCTCAACGCTAACAAACACCAGACTACCTGGAAGGGAGAAGAACTATGAGACAAATCCGTCTTCTCGCGTTGGCCATCATTCTGGCATTTAGCTCGATGGCCCTGGGAGCGATACCCCAACACCACTCGTCTAGCGGCTCGTCGACTCACAAGAGCTCTGGAAAATCTGCGGAAAAGACGCTCAAGGCTGAGCGAAAGCGTCAGGAGAAAGAGGACAGGCAACGGCTGAAGGCGCAACAGAAGGCCTTGAAGGAACAGGAGAAGCGAGCTAGGAGCGAACACCGCAGCGATTATTACATTAACGTCAACGGCCATCGCGTGCATAGGCCGATGCATGCTGACAGCTTTCCTGACGGGGCCGCAGGCGAGTGCAAGGATGGGAGCTTTACGTTCAGCGAGCATAAGAGGGGCGCCTGCTCCGGACACGGCGGGGTACGGTCTTGGGTTCGGCGTTAGGGGCAGCCCTGGGTTGTCGGCACTGAACGACATTCTGTTCGCCTGGCGCATCCTTTGGTGGGTCGTACGGAACTAGCACCAGATGATTAAGATTCTTTTTCTTTCGGCTAATCCAAAAGACTCTACGCCGCTTAGGCTCGAGGAGGAGGCTCGGGCGATTGACAAGAAGCTGGAAGAGACTCCTTTTCGACGCACGTTCGAGTTTGTCCCGGTCTTCGCCCTTCGGGTTAGCGACCTGCAGCAGCACTTGATGAGGTATAGCCCGCAGATAGTTCATTTTAGCGGACACGGCAGCAGTACCGGCGAGATCATTCTAGAGGATGGCGCGGGAAACTGTAGAGCTGTTCCGATTGACGGACTGAAGACGTTGTTCGCTTTGGAGGGCCGAAATGTCGTTTGCGTCGTTCTCAACGCTTGCTCTTCGGAGGGCCAGGCATCCGCAATCGCCGCGCATATACCCTTCGTCATTGGGATGTCAGGCGCGATCGGGGCCGAGGCGGCATTGTCCTTCGCTGTGGCGTTCTATCAGGCGCTGGGTTATGGCCGCACCATTTGGCAAGCGCTCGAGTTGGCGAAGTGTCAGATCCAACTGGATGGCTTGCCCGGGCATGGAGTGCCGACGCTGATCTCTAAGGAAGGCGCAGACGCAAGGGCCGTCTGCCTGGCGGAGGCGCCCGCAGGCGAATCGACGGAGAAGCCCGGCAGCGGGAGCGGCCGAGTCCCGGAGACGGATCGAGGAGCTGAAAGCGAAGGCCGCGAAGTAGTAGCAGGGTCGGTGAGTGCTAGTGGCGAAGTGGCCGGAACGGTTCGCTTGGTCGAGGCAGGAGCTGTGCCCAAGGTCGCCGCGATTCAGCCAGCGCATTGGATGCGATATGCAGTCGGGTTGGTGGCGCTAGCGGGAGTTCTTGCCACCGTAGGCCTCCTGGCGACCGACTGGCGCGTCGCGGTTCGCGAAATCGTTCTGATCATTCTCTCGCTCGCGGGTCTGTTTGGCGTTGCTCGGCTGACGAGAGTTCCTTCCGTAAAGCTTCACAAAGTGATTGTGGCCCTAGTTTGGTTGACGGCCGGACTGTTGGTCTCGGGCGAGGTCTCGTCAATATCCCTCAAGTGGCCGGTCGACCTCGGATCGTGGGTGCGCAAGGTGAGCGACGCGCCGAAGGTGTCGAGGTACGCGTGGAGTCGACAGAGGGAGGTCTACCACTACGCGAACTGCTGTTGGGTGAAGAGGATTAGTCCGGAGAACTTAATGACGGGCGATGCAGCCCCACAGGGGAGGGGTTTGCATTCAGGTTGTCCGACTGTTGAGGGTACGGACGGGTGTACGGGTTCGCCTTAACTGGCCGGCTCAGCGTACTCGGGCCAGCCGGAATACTTTTGCGCATGAGGACGAAATAGGAGGTAAAGAATCATGTGGAAACGAAACCGTCGTTTGATGATGTGTGCGTTAGCGACAGTGCTGCTTGGCGGCACATTCTCGGGGTCGGGTGGAGTTCTTAACAGTGATGCGCGGAGTGTTGACTGTGGCGCGAGAGCCGCGGGTCAGCAGGAGACGCCGCTCGCGCGGGATCTCGGGGATATCGAGAGGCAGAATCATTTGGAAAGCGTTGGCAGTGTTTCCCCCGCACCCAAGTATGCGTGGAGTCGAGAGCGGGAGGTTTATCACTACTATGAGTGCGCGTGGGTCAAGAAAATTAAGCCTGAGAATCTGCAGACTGGTGATGCGCCGCCTGAGGGGAGAAGGCTTCATAAGGGGTGTCCCACGAAGGAATTGCCGTCGGGGGACACGCGGCGGTCTTAAACCGCAGGGTGTTGCGCCGGCCTTCTAGTCCACAATTCAGCAAACACTCCGATTCGCTTTGGAATAGGTCGGGCTGCCAAGCTCTCTGCGAAATAGGGATCTCAGGGAGCTTGGCAGCCTGCAGTAGGTATTGCTGTGTCCACCACCAATCCTACTACGATGACCATGGCTGTCCAATCCCTCTTGTAAGGAGGCTCAGCGAGATTATGGCTAAGACTTCGCCTTGGCACTCAGTCAAAGAGAACCACCATCATGATAATACGGATTGCGGGCCGGGGAGTGAGATCCCGGCACACAACCGTGAGCCAGGAACGGGTGGCAAGCCAAAATGCAAGGATTGTAAGAAACTCGACGGAGAAGCCTGACCCCTTCGGAAGAGGATGATTTCCATTCCGGGACCGGCGGTCCATTGCGACCGGCCGCCGGCCCGGCTTGTTCAAGGTCGAGGTGGAGAGTCTCTGTGGGGCGTCGAGCTTGCGCTTCGCAGGTATCGTGCAATAAAAGCCTCGCCGATTTCGTCTATGTTAGATGGGAAGGTATTTCTTGGCCCCCTAGGGTGAATGCCCTCCCAACCCCTTTCTTGGACAAGCTCAAATAGAAAGAATTAGGAGGGAGCCCCTATGGACCCAGACCCGAAGCAGACCACAAACGGAATAGAGCTGGATATCAATCACTATCTTGACGCCGCAGCAGACGCTAGCAAGAGGACGAGGACGGTAATAATCACACTCGTTGTAGCCAGCGTGCTCTCGTTTGCTGGCTTCCTTAACTCCATCGATCAGAACTGGATGCTTGCGCGTGTGCGGGCCACGTCGAGTCCGAATTCCGTATACTTTAAGAAGAAGTTTCCTCAACTTGAAGAGAACTCTGACGAGGCAAAGCAGGGTCATAGTATGTTCTACGATGCGCTCATGAAGGCCTACGTTAACAATACCTTCACCATTCACGTCCCGTTTTTTGGAATAAGCTTTGATGTGAACGACCTTGGTTTATTGAGTGGCGTGGCGTTCTTGATACTCCTCTTGCTGTTTCGATTCTGCTTGGCGAGGGAGCTCGACAATCTTAGGGTAGGTTTCCAGAAAGCGGACCGGGAAGGCCGGCTGGATACGTTCTATCTCCTTCTTGCAATGCGACAAGTACTTAGCATGCCTCGAACTGACTGGCCCATCGGAAGGCGAGCGAGCGGGAATAGAAAGAAGCCAGGCCTAATCGTGAGGGTGGTCCCGAAGTCGCTCGCATGGCTGCCGGTGATAGTCCTTGCCGTGGTCATCGCTCATGACCTTTTGACCTTTCCTTATGGGAATGCGGTTAGTACGAACCACACGCTGGTACTATACATAGTGTCTATTGCGCTATTTACGCTGAGCTGCACCGTCACGTGGTCCGCTATTGCGGTTTGGAGGGAGATCGACGACTGTTGGGAGCGTTGTTGGGAGGAAGTCGACGTCCAGCAAAATCAGGGCAAGTTAAGGGTGATGCCTAGCCAGTCCGGAGAGGCTAGCCCGCCTGCGGTGAATCCGGCCGGAGCCTAAGGGCACTCGGACAATTGAGGGCCGAAAGTTCGGGCCGGACGGTTCGGAAATAGGATCGCAAGACTTCGGAGGTCGGGGATTACCTCGGACGATCTGTCAGGTTTCTAGCTTAGCTTTCGTGCGGAAGGTCGGATGGCGGCCATCTGGCGGAGCGGGGGCCATTCCGTCAGAATCCGTCCCACCAATTGGGGACCTTGTTTTCAGGATCGTGAAGGCGGTCGAGGCGGTCGAGGTCGTCGTCGTCCAGGTCGCCGAAGAATTCGTGGCCCCAGCCCCAATCGGACTGTTTTTCTTCGCGCTCCTTGCGCTTCAGCCAATAAAGCTCGGACATCGCTAACGCTGTTCGCCGCGCCGGGTCGGCCTCCTCGGCCGCGCGCTGCATCCCCGCATGGTACTCCATCTGGATACGCTCTTCGTTCGTCAGACGCTGCAAGTAGGGCTTGGAGCGCGCGACCGCCGCCTTCATCGCGTCCATTGCGTCGTCTTCGAGCTTGAGCGGCTTTGACGCTTCCGCACCGCCCGCGTCCTCAGGATAACGGTACTTGGGGAATTCGTAGCGCGTGCGGCTGAAGCCGTCTTCGTCCAGGGCCGGGCGAACCTTGAGCTCGGCGGTCCCGGCGTCGTAGTAGAGTTCGCCCTGGCCGTCCGCGACAACAAGATAGAAGGAGGGGCGGCCCATTAGCGGCTGGCCCGCTTCGGGGTGGCCCTCTGGGTAGAGGCGGAACGGGTGCGCGAGGTCGGGGTCGCATTCGAGGAGGTCTTGGATGGCGGCGATGCCTTTGGCACCGTCTCCCGTGCGGATCGGGTCAACGTGCATGTATTCGTAGCCCGGGAATTCGCCCAGGTCCTGGCCGAAGGAGTTGCGCAGCAATGCCCCCTCGTGGCTGCCCTGGCGCCACTGGACCTTGATGCCCCATTTGCGCTCCTTGTCCTGGATCTCTTTTCCGAGACGAAGCGGCGAGACGATTTCGAGTTCTTTGCCGGGCGGGAACCGGGGGCGGCAGATTTCTCCAACGAAGAACAGGCAGTCGCTGTGCGGCATGCCCTCGGCCGGGCGCCAGTTCCAGAGGCCGACGCCGGGGTGGCCAAGCGTGGTTCCCGCATCAATTGAGAAATTATAGAAGCCCCGCTGGGGCAAAGTGCTGAGTGCTGAGTGCTGAGTGCTGAGTCGAGAGCGGGGAGGGACCTTCGGTCGGGGCGGGCCGTATACCCGCCTGAATTCGGAGTAGGTCACCACGTGGTAACGCTCGTCGAAGGCCGGGTAGACCGCTCCCCGATAGGGCGTCTCGACTTTGTGTTGATACTCACGCTGCCAGGCGGAGAGGCCGACCATGTTCAGTTCGGCTTCGCAAGCGGACAGGTTGAAGCCGACCCAGGTGGGCGTGCCCGATAAATAATAGCGCTTGCTTGCGCCGGCACCCGACCACGAAATCTTCTGGTCGCGGACGGCAGGGATCGGGCCGCTTTTTTTGTGGCCAAGGAGAATCTCGGCGCGGCCGTCGAGGACCTGGCTGATTACGCTGTCACGGTGAATAAGATTTTGGACAAAGAAGACGGCGCAGTTCTGGTCTCCGGCGGGGAGGATGCCGGATTTGAGGCGGTTGATTTTGTGCTGGATGACGAGCATGGAATCGTTTTCGTCTTCGATGTCGTCAAGAATGATGAAGTCGGGCCTCTGGCTGCCGCGCCGCAATCCACGCACGGACCGGTTGAGGCCGACTGCGATCATGGCGAGTCCCGCGTCGGTCTCGAGTTCGGCGTGGTTCCACGCGCCCATTTGGGTTCGGGTTGCTATGCGTTTCACCTCGGGTCGCGCGAGTTTTGGGTAGTGGTCTCCCAACTTCGACTCGAGCAACATATCCTTTATCGTGTCGAGGTGGGCGTCGGCCTTGTCCTGGGTGCCGCTCACGTAGAGGCCGAAACAGCGCTTGCCCAAGGCTGAGAGCACGGGGCCGGTGGCCTCGGCGCTGGTCGATTTCATGCCCTTCCTATTCCAGATGGCGAGGAATGGCTGGGGCTTTTCTTTGAGCGGGAGTTGCCAGACGTGGCTCCAATACTCGTCGTGGTGGGGCGCGAATTCGTCCAGGCCTCGGAAGTGCGCGGGAAACATGGTCGTAAGCCATTGACGGTGGTCCTGCTCCAGGGGTGATTGGCCGGCGGCTTGATCGCGCTTGCGTTGGCGGGTTTGTTGCCACTTGGCGGCGTCGGGGCCGAAGGGGAGTTCGTCGTGGTGGGGCGGTTTGGTCATTCGTTGCCTTTCTGTGGCCGATGCGCTATAGCTGACATCACCACGACATCTTGATTGGCTGTTAGTTAACTTTCTTATTGACAGATCGTCAATTCACTGTTAAGATCATCGCCATGATCGATATTGACCACTATAAGCGTGATAGAGAAGTCCTTCGGAACCGGTTGGTTGAGCTGACCGAGCAACGAGAAGCGCTGGATAAGGAAATCGCCTACACGCGGAAGGCGATTGGCAGTCTCTCCGAAATCATTGGTGACGATTCCGCCGAAGGCGGGTTGCTTGCGGTGGTGTTAGGCCTTACGGAGTCCTGCCGCGAGGTGCTCAGAGCATCCAGCGAGGCTTTGACGGCGGGCGAAGTAATGGATGCGATGATCAAGATGGGACTGAGCAACGCGCACCACCCTAATCTTCTGGCCTCTATTCATACAACGCTGCGTCGGATGTCGAAGGGGGAAAGGTGCGAGGCCCTCGAGAGCCTCAAGGGCGAAAAGAAGGCCTATCGACTGAAGGTATCTGTTGGTGAGTCGATGAGAAGGGTCGTAGAAGAGACTCGGCCCGCCGGGGATCTCTCCGCGGAGAGCCTTAGGCGGCAGGCACCCACTAAGAGGCTGAAGGCACCCTCGACGAAGAAGTTTGGGTCGTGATAATGGCGCCCGATTTGGTGTCGGCGCCTGGTAGGGTTGACCACTTGGATCTGGGAAGAGACGGTGATTGGAGCAGGCCGCCACTGATCTAAGTAGGCTAATGAAGAGGATCTGCTAGAATGGCCAGGGAGCGCGGGATAGGAGTTATGGACGTTATCATACAGGCGACCATTGCGCTTGCAATCGTTGGCGGGCTGGCGATAACGCCTCTTCTCTACTACAACAAAATGACTCTTGCCGTATGGACTGTGTACGCCACGGCTGTTCTGGCTATTCTAGTTCCCATTCTCTATTGGCAAAAGCACGTATGGGCGCTGCAGGACGCGGCGCATTCACATCAGCATAGCGGGAACACATCGGCCGAAATGGAACGCGCGCCAGAGGGGCCGGTTCAGGACTTAGCGGGTCCTGTTAGGCCCGGCCCGGCGGTGACCACCGCTGACGACGAGTCCACGGCAGCACGGCCGCCGCACGGCAGAAAACCGAAAGAGACGGACCCCGCTGATCCGAACGGCAATCGATTCAGCAACCTGCATATCATCCGCTCGACGGACTACAGTGTTGAGGTTGAGGTTTCGTATTTCTACAATGGCTCTGCTGGCGACGACGCTTATATCACATTTACTATTCTTCACTCTGACGGTTCGCCGTCTTCCTACGGAAGAAGCGCTAGGCTTGCGTCTATTCGCAGCCTCGCAATCAGCCGAGTCATTATTGAATTTCAAGCTGTGCCTGAGCTCAAGCCTCTGGGCAAGACAACGCAAATCGAGGTATGTATGAGCGCGAAGTCCGAAACCTTTCATTGCCAGCGCTTTGCATTGGTGAAAGACTGGAAGCCAAAGCCGCACCCGCCGCCATCAGTCCCGAAACCGTCGGCGGCTGAAGCCAGCCAGATCGGCAATGAAAACAGCGAGGCTGGTTTCCAGAACAAACAGGATGGAGGTGAATCATTGGTACTCGAAACAACATCAGAGGACCCTGCTAAAGTATTCGTGGTGTTTGGTCGGAACAAAAAGGCGCGTAAGGCCATGTTTGATTTCTTACGTGCGATTGGTCTGAAGCCAATAGAGTTTTCCTCACAGGCGGTCAGTGCAACGGGAAAAGGCGCGCCCTATGTTGGTGAAGCTTTGGACGCGGCTTTTTCCGTTGCGCGGGCGGTCGTGGTGCTGTTGACTCCTGACGATCTTGCGTGTTTGCGCGAAGGTCTAAGAGAAAGTCACGAAGAGCGATATGAGACCGAACCAACAGCGCAGCCGAGGCAAAATGTTCTTTTTGAGGCAGGCATGGCATTTGGCAAACATCCGGACAGGACTATAGTGGTCGAGCTTGGGAAGCTTCGCCCGTTTAGCGATGTCAGCGGGCGCCATGTGGTCAAGATGAATAGCTCTACCGAGCGGCGTCAGGAACTGGCTGATCGCCTTTTTGGCGCTGGATGCGCGGTGGACAAGTCGGGCACTGACTGGCACACGGCTGGCGATTTCGACGGTGCCTTGGAGGGTCTTTGACGGTGCCGCCCTTTCAGCTCCCGATGGCATTGCAGTGGCGTCGCCTGGAGTCCCTCGACTTGGGTTGCGGTTAGATTACACGTGGCTATTACCTCATGTCGGTGAGCGGCATGAATATCAATTGATCATAGAGCTTGAGAATAAAGGCATCGTCAAGGTCCCTGATTTTCGAATTGACGTGTGGTTTCCAAAGTGGTTCTTGGCCGAGGAGTATGGGTCTCTTCGGCCTGAAGAAGAAACCGCCACTCACAAACTGGTTCGGAGGACGAATGCGAATTTTGCTGGCTATGTGAGCGGCCTGTATCCGGGCGATAAGCTTACCGATAGGATGATCAAGTACTTCGTTGATGGTTCCAAGTACCACGGATTTTGCAATGGAAAGAGTTTGATGGAGTTTCCTGTCACCGTAGTCGTCGTAGCTGACCAGATGGCACCGATGCGTGTAGAGGTGCCGATACAGGAGCTTCAGGAGTTTTAGGCAGGTTTGTCGGCGAATCGTCGCCGCGTGAAGGAGTTGTGGGGTCGCGCGCATGCGAAGCGCTGCAGTTGCCCTCCTTTAGTAATGTGCATTAACGTGAACAATCCTGTTTTGGGCGACTGGTAGCGCGAGAGACCCTGCTGAATTTCCCGAGTGACGAAGTGAGGCTGGTTGAGGCGAGACTGGATCCGTCAGGGCGTTAATGTTTGTGCCGTCTAATCAATGTGATGCCGATGGCCGTCGCTAGGCACGCGGCCACAACGATGAAAGCGCACACTAGGAGCACCGTGATGAATATACTCCCGTCATCGACGGAGGGTTGGAACACACTGTTCCAAGTACTGTCCGTAGTGCTGATCGCAGGCACGGTTCTCGCTGGAGCTGGGACCATTCTCACTGGACGTATAGTAAGCCGAGAGCAAGCAAGGGATCTGGCTTCAGCGAATGCTGAGGCAGCGAAGGCGAATAAGGGTGTGGCGGATGCAACTTTGGAGATAACAAAGGCGAAGGAAGAAACAGCTCGATTAACTACAGAAGCCGAGACGGCGAGGGCTGAGCGAGCAGAGGCGGACAGGCAGATTGCGATAGCAAAGGCCGACGCTGCAAGGGCCAAAGAAGGCATCGCCAATGCAGAGGCACAGGCTGCAGCGGCCAGGGTCGAGGTAGCGCGTCTGCAGGCGATAGTTGCAAACGCTGAGCAGAAGCGGGCCGAGGCCGAACGGTCTTTGATTGAGCTGCAGGAGCGTATTAAGCCGCGCCACTTGACTGCAGAACAGCAAACGCGAGCTATTGACCGTCTCGTCAACGCGCCAAAAGGCCAGTTGGAGATCCGCTGTCCTGTAGGAAACCCAGAGGCGCTAAGTTTCGGCCGAGAGCTGTTAGAGCTATTCAGGGTCAGCGGGTGGGATGTTGTACTGAATGATCGGGTTATCATTGTGCCGGCTCCGGTGGGTCTGAAGTTGTGGATACATTCTGAGCAGCTCGCGTCCGAGGGCATTCAAGTGACTCAGGAGGCTCCAATCCGTGCGAGTTCGATCCTCGACGCTTTTGCATATGCACGTTTATCCATCGAGGGACAGTTCAACCATGATTTGCCAAAGGGCTCGCTTGCGTTGATTGTGGGTTTTAAGCCGTGAAAGCGATGAAGGCCGCCACTAAAATAGGTGCTGCAAAGTTCCATTCGACAAAGGGTCTTCGCGGAGTAGTCTCGTCGAGTCTTCTTGTCGTGAAGGCTGAATGCTAGGGCACGATAGGACTGGTCTTTGGCCCAGCGCGGCCGCTCGGATTCCTTAGGATCAGGTCGATTGTTGCGGCGGCGGGCACGCCGATTAAGATCTTCCATAAGGAGGCGGGTTCTGGTTTTCGTGGGGCTGATCGGCGCGGAGCACCGGTCACCGACTGACACATTACGGAAAAGTCTAGGTTGCCGTCTGTATTGCCTACGACGTCGCCTTGCCCTTCAAACGGTTTGTCATCGGCACAGAGTTTTTTTGCGGACGGGGCAGTGATGTTTATGCAGCCAGGGCCCTGGAAGATCTCTACGCGAAACTTCCTATCGCATTCGCATTTGAACTCGAGGGGTTTGGTTGCAGTACTGCTCTCTGGAAATGAGACGGAAATGCGAGTTCTCGGAGCGATACGGAGCTTGATCTTAAGGGTCGTGATGTAAATAACTGCCCAACCGTCGCTCGTCGTCGTAGTTTGACCGCTAAATATTGTGGTTCCAGAGGGTGCCGCAAATCCGTCAACGGTCGCCTCCTCTCCGGGCTCGTTGATGAGGAAGGCGGTAATTACGCCACTATCAGGCTCTTCCGGCTGATCGTCAATGTGTAACGCCTCTCTTTGTTTTGCGCTTATGGAGGGTTGGATTTGCGTATCCGCACCTGCTTCGCGGCTCCGCAGGGATGACGAAAAGATCAAGCCTGCCACTAGCGCGCATGCAAATGCCTTCGGTATCGTTGCCGACCATAGTCTCATAGGCCCCTCTAAAGAGAACTGACGAAAACGTGTCGCCGAGGAATCGTTGTGGTGTTGATCTAGTGTTTCCTACATTTTCTCAGTGCGCCCTTTGGGCGTCCGCTTGCCAGTGCGGTCACGCTACTGGTGCGCGACCAGCGTTGCCAATTCCCTAATGTTGGAGTTTTCGTCTTCGAGGGATTGGGTGATGCTCTGTTCGTAAATCGAAGTTGTTCTGTACAAGAGCGAAGCGGCTTCTTTGTCGGATACAGCGTGCTTGTCTTTGACCTTGGTGAGCACTTCTCTAATGTAGTCTTGAAAATCTGCATCAGATAGCTTGGGCAACTCCTTTGTGGGGTATTTCACCCCAAAGACCGCGTATGCAAGAACGCGTTGCCCTTCAATGTTTGTGCGCCAGGCTTCGGCGTCCGGAATTGCATCAAATAAGGACTTCGCCATCTCGCTTTGCTCTTGCTTTGTGCTTCCGAAGAGCTTGGCGTACTCCAATCTGGATAAGGTCTGGTGGACCTTTGCCAGGACGGCTGCGGCTAATCGACTATTAGACTCGGAATAATCCTTTAACACGCTGATTTTTCGGTCGAGTAGGAATTGGTCGAGCTGAGCTTTAAGCTGTCGTTGCAGAATGAAATAGCTCGACCCGGTTCCTAGCATTGCGCCTACTATTACAGCGATTACGGGAACCAGTTGCGCAAACCACCCCTTAGAGTCCGGCTGAGGCTTAGCATCTGCGCCAGAGGCACTGGTTTTGCGCTTGTCGGATTCTTTCTGCGGCTCAGCTCGGACCGAGCTCTCTCGGGGCTCGCCAGGCTTGTTTGGGTCTGCTGGGGGCTTTGGCGATTGCTCCGCCTGCTTTTCGGGAACTACGTGCTCGGCAGCGATAGCAGTCGGCGCGGCGTCCTCGCTTGGTATCGTCGGCGCGACTGATGATTCGTCGCCCGGTGTGTGGTCGACGGTGGTAGGATCGGAAGTCTGTGCCTGGTGCGAAGGAGCGGAGGAGGTCTGATCGTCTTTCTTGAGTGAATCGCTGCTCACACAACCCCCTTACCTGAGTAGCTGGAAAACTCGACGCCGCCTAGAGCATTGGAAGCGCCTTTCCAAACCCTGAAGCACTTCGACGCTCTTTTTCGGGTTTCCGATTAACTTCTTTGGTCCCATCTATTAGAGACGTAAAGCGATGGTGCAATAATGCAGCTGTATGAATTCGAACGCTCGGGAGGTTGCAGCGAGTCAGGGGGCGAGGGGAGCCTTACGACTTTCGTCCGTGGATTAAATGGTGTCTTTTAGAAACTCTCGAAGCTCGTCGTATTCCGAGCTGGTGCTGCCGGTCAATAACAGTCTGAGCTGCCAACGCAATACTTCGACTGCTTCGTCCGCTAGCCTGTATTGGGAGGCTTCTAGATTATTTGTGAAGACGCTCTGGAGTTCGTCGAGTTTGAGCAACCCATCCATATCGGATACTCCTGGATTTTTAGGGAGAAACATAAGCTGTGGGAACTCAAGTATTCGTATGCGCTCAAGAAGCCCTAGATCGCAGCGCGTGTCCCCTTTCGCGTTGCTAAGTCCGAATGCTAGTGCGACTGTGCATAGGTGCCTATTGAGTTTAATGCGCCCCGGGCCCTTGTTAAGTCCCCGCAGGACGTATGACTCAGGTTGGAGCAGCACCACAGGCCGGCGCTTTGCCCGTATGACTAGGAACTCTTCACGGATGCCCAGGTCTGGCTTTGCCAACGGCAAGCTCCTTCTGAAGGGATCTGTTGGAGCTGTTTCGATCACGAAGGTTTTAGCCGTGGTTCTGGTCTTGTCGGCGGGATCAAATTGGGGCCTCCAAAATTCTAAGTTCTCGTGCGGATAATAAGTGTGTGTCCAGAATATCTGGCCGAAGGCATAGGTCGAGCGATAATCCAGTCCCAGCTTTTCGTAGAACGGTTCGCAATAACTATCAAAGGGAATCAATGGTCCTTCTCCAGGTCAGCGAGAAGATCAAAGAATGCCTGATCATATTTCGGCTGCGTCGTGAGCTTCCGTTCATCTTCCTTCGGCGTGGCGGCGCGTCGGTTCTTAAACTCCGCTTTAAGTTTCCGAATTTGTTCTGGAGTCTTTTCGGAAGGACGGATGCTGTACTTCACCGGGACCTCCGGAGACACAAGGCTAAAATCTAGCGGTTGGTACCGCTGCCCTGATAGCATTGGCTCGGTTTCGAAATACACGTACTCGAGAATCTCAGCGGTTGTTTTGTTTCCCCATGCATTCAAGACTGTTCGAAGTAGTCCCTCGTCGCTGTGGTTATCTAGCAGGCCGAAAATGTCAACAAACTCGCGCGCCTTGTAGAACTTCGTGTCGTAGTCTGGCTTAGCGCTTGGATAAGCGATGAGAGCCTCGTCACGCTCAACTTGGTCCAGGAGATTGTAGTATTCCTGTGTCCAGGGACCTAGCTCATAGTAAATCCAGTTAAACCCGGTAAATGTTTCATGATGTGCTCTATAATACTCGATATCGAAGAGATACAGAAGTTTTAGTAACTTCGTCTTGGTTACGTACCCGCCGCTCTTGGCGATGTTTGCAACGATCGCTGGAATTACTTTTACGAGGTCGGGGTTCATCTTGCTCTGCTCTCAGCAATAGCGCAAGCGGCACAAAAAAGCAACGCACGGAGCGCCATCGGCATGCAAGTGTTGCTTTCGAATGACTATCGCCTTAGCATAGCCGATACCCTGGAGGGGCCGCCATTCCACGCCGTCTTGCCGTGCCGCGCGATATAGATCCCCGGCTTTAGCGGCTCGCTCTGACGCAGGTGGGCGTTGCCTAGCGACCATTTATCGCTCATCTGTGGCGCAAGCCGCAGCACGGTACCGGGCTCGTTCGTCCCCTTCTCCAACATGTGCCCCGTGTGGATTGCGTCGCTGGCTGACATGCCGGCGCGCGCCCAGCTTTCCGCAAGCTTCAGGCCGCGGTAGTGCGTCACCAAAGCAATCTTTTTCGACGGATGCCGCATGGAGTGGCGTATCAGAGTCCGCAGACCACCGAGCCATCGGCCCTTGAAGTGATTGAACGACTCGCCGTCGGCGGTCGAGTGCGGTCCGCGGCCCGCCGGGGCTTCATCGGGGGCGTCCTTGATCAGACGCTGCATCTCTGGAAGGACATCCTCGGTTGCCTGGCCTTCGAGCCCGCCGAGATGCCACGGGTCAAACACCTCTCCGCTGTCCAAGACCTGCGCGTCTGGGTTCCAACGAGCAATTCCGTCCATCATCCCTGCGACACGCTGCAATCCGCGGTTGCCGATGATGAGATCGACTCCGCCGCGCGACGCAAAGGCTCGACCAATGTCATCTGCCTGCTGCCTTCCCTCGGCCGTTTCGGGGACGTCAGAGGAGCCGCGAACGTAGTCGATGCCGGGGAGCGGGGAGGTGAAGTCGAGGTCGGGACCGGCAGGGGTCGACGGAAGAGGGGAAGTGAAGTCGAAGTCTGGACCTTGGGCGGCCGGCGCAGGCAGCGGCGACGTAAAGTCGAAATCCGGAAACGTTGACCCCGGTTCTTTGTGGCCGATCACGCTTGGACCTCCGGGTCGTAGCCGCGCTGGTGGATGAATGCTTGGCGGAGGTTGGATTGCTCGTCCGGCAAGGCTTGAAGCTGAGAGCGGTACTTGTCGATGTAGCCTTGCTCGGCGGCGCCGGATGGTTTCGGTTGCGTAGCCGTGGATGTCTGCCGTCCAGCCGGGGTGCGATCGATGACCGCCTGATGCCAGATGCCGGTGACGGGGTCGCGCTCGTAGACGTTGCCGCTGGCACGGTCGATGATGCGGGGAGGGGCGCCGCGCTGTTTGGGCGGGATGTAACCATAGCCGTTGCGGGCGAGGTCGGCCTGGGTTTCCGCGGGGATCGGCATGCCGTTTTGGGCCGCCTGGACGATGGCGTTGATGTGACGCTGTTCAAGGCTGCGCTGGCGGGTCGCGGCATTGGTCTCGCCGGCAGCCGTGCGCCGTTCCGCAATGCCCTGCATGAATTCACGATTCTGCTGAAGGTCTTCTTGTTTCTGCTGGTCGTAATCCATCTGGGCTTTGC
>Ga0207112_1108_pt1 | contig 21791 bp, 15 predicted proteins | sample Alteio_BWMinHeat_72_FD_153549 | JGI IMG/M metagenome (GOLD analysis project Ga0207112, IMG submission 153549) | Enriched cells from forest soil in Barre Woods Harvard Forest LTER site, Petersham, Massachusetts, United States -... | ecosystem: Environmental > Terrestrial > Soil > Temperate forest >...
AAGATTGACAAAATCGCGGCTGGAACGGCTAAAGTTAACGTAGCACATATATCCGGCGTGCCAACGTGGACGGTACTGCTTCTCCAACGAATTCTTGAACTCGAAAAGAAAAACAGCATCCTCGAAGTATGGCCCAACCTTGAGGTTTTCTTTCATGGCGCTGTGGCGTTTAAGCCTTATAAAAACCTTTTCAAATCAATCATTCCTTCTGATCAGATGCGCTATTGGGAAACTTACAATGCAAGCGAAGGATTTTTTGGAATACAAGATCAAAAAGACTCTGAAGATTTATTATTAATGCTTGATTATGGAGTGTTCTATGAATTCATTCCAATGGAAGAATGGGACAAAGAATATCCAGATGCAATTAGTCTTGCAGACGTTGAACTTGGAAAAAATTATGCAGTAGTGATTTCAACCAATGCAGGGCTTTGGAGGTACAACATCGGAGATACTGTCAAATTCACAAGCCTCTCTCCTTATCGCATTAAAATATCAGGCCGGACCAAACATTTTATCAATGCCTTTGGTGAAGAAGTGATTATAGAAAACGCCGATACTGCGATTGCTTTTGCATGTGAACAAACTCAAGCAGTAATCGATAATTATACTGCTGCACCAATTTATCTTGAAAAGTCGAAACGTGGTGGACATGAGTGGATCATAGAATTTAAGAAACAACCTGAAAGTATTGAGCTATTTATTCAGGCCCTCGACGAAATGCTGAGAAAAGTCAACTCGGATTATGATGCGAAGCGCGCTCACAACATTGCATTGGTTGCGCCAACTATTCATAGTGTGGCCGAAGGAACTTTTTATAATTGGATGAAAAAACGTGGCAAACTAGGCGGGCAAAATAAAGTGCCACGACTCAGCAATTCGAGGGAATACGTAGATGACATCCTAGCGCTCCAAGGCCTCTAAAATCAAAGAGGCAATTTTGCGTCCTTCCAGGCGTTCAATCCTCCTTTGAGCTGATATACCTCTTTAAATCCCTTTCCTCTAAGAATTTCCGCCGCTTTTGCACTTCGCTTGCCAGCAGCGCAATAAACAAATATTGGCGATTCTTTAGACAGTCCACCAAGTTTATCACCAAACGAGTCATCATAAACGATATTTTGTGCATTGGGTAAAGCGCCATCTTTTACCTCTGCTTCGCTGCGCACATCGAGTAAAATTGCGTTAGAGGTATTTTTATAAATGGTGTTAAAGTCAACAGGAGCAAGTGACATCTCACTCTTCTTTTCACTACATCCTATGAACAGAAGCAATACAAGAACTTTTTTCATCGCGCTTATTATTATTGTTATTTAAAGTTAAGAAATATGATTTGATCTTCTTGAGACTTAGTACGAGACTCCTCACGAAATACTAAAACGGACTGCCATGAGTCTTAGAAATTAAAAATCTCGCAAGCGGCTTAACGTGCTCCGCGAGATTAACGGTAAAATCCGAAGCGCGTACACTTCCAAAAAGCTTTTGTATTTGTCGCCCTGCCCACAATCTTCTGGCAAATTGAGACTTCCATTTCTGAGAATAACTTTTTTCTAAAATTTCGCGCGAAATCTTTCCCTTGCAAAACTGAACAATAAGTTCACTCGCAATTTTTGCTGAATGAATTGCCATTGCCATTCCATTGCCGCAGAGAGGCGTAATCATGCCGGCTGCATCGCCACACATGAGGATGTGATTCTCCACGGAAAATTTCGTCTCAAAAGAAATTTCATTGATCGTCTCAGGTTTCTCAAATAAAAAATCAGCTTCGGAAAATATAGTTTTTAAAAATGGGTTTTTAAAAAGCACATTTTCCTCCATCGATTTAATGTCTCCAAATTTCTTAAGATTATTTCGATGGGATAGATAACACAAGCAGTTTTTACCGTCCTCAATGTTACTGATACCACAATAGCCATCTTCAAAGTTGTGCAACGCTATTAAGTCAGAAGGGTGATTGGTACGAATGTGATATTTTACGCCAACATAAGGTGATCGCCTATGGATAAAACCGCGATTGAGTGTCAAATCTAATTTAGAACGTTTCCCAAAAGAGCCAATTATGATATCAGCAGCTAGTGGCTTCTGTCCTGCACTTGCTATAAAACTGTCATCCGAAAATTGGACAGACTCTACTTCAGTATTCAAAAGAAATTCGACTCCCTTTGATTCTGCCCTTTGATATAAAAAATGATCAAACGAAAAGCGGCTTATGCCAAAACCACCCAGCCCTAAGGGAAGTCCGGCTGATTTGCCATTCACTGATGTAAGTTGAAATCGTTTAATTTGGGCAGGTGCAAATAATTCAGGATAGAGGTCCAATGACTTCAGAAAGGGAACCGTTTCATTTGAAATGTATTCTCCGCATACCCTGTGAAATGGATATTCTTTTTTTTCAATCACCGTACAGCTAATCGTGTCACAGGCCAATATATTAGCTGCAACAAGTCCGCTTAAACCTCCTCCAACGATTATTACTTTTTTCACTGTGTAACCCTGCTCGATAAAAATCGTAAATCTAAAGGATAAACAAGAAAGCTGCGGCAACTGGAATAAAGCCATGCAATTAGGAGACCCTAAAGCAGGATATTCTGTGGACCAGTCGTCCAAATATATCCCTTGTAACATTGATTCACGTGCACCCTCTCGTATTCATGAGCCAATGGCAACTGGTTGGTAAACAGCCAGCTACCCCCACCTTGTAGCGACCTTATAGCGATGTTAGAGCATAGTATCCTTACAGTCCAGCCACATTCGAGGCACCGTCACACCATTTACTTTCATCATCAAAACCTTAGATTGTCAGCCATTAGTCGTTGGCCAGCGAGTCATTTTTATTCGGCCTTGAGTCTTGGTTAATCAGAATATGAAAGTGGTTAATGAAAAAATGTTCGTGTTGATGATTGGCAACAATCCACTTGAATTAGCAAGTGTATTTAACTATTTGTAGAACTTTCCTGAAAAAAAAGTGATCACCGAAATTGCTTTCGATTTGAAAAGAGGGTTGAACTGGCTGACGAGATTCACTCCAAATTTCATTATCCTCGATGATAATCTTGGTAGACTTGAACTAACAAGTGCTGTTCGTTCCTTCTTTCATTTCAAGAAGACTAAGAATATTCCCGTTACGGTCTTAAAGAATTATCAAGAGGCATTCGGTGGCATCGCTATGAATTTCATTCTCTCGGAAGAATCGCTTTATTCTGCCTTTAGAAGTTCATTGATTTCGGTTCGGGCCCAATTGTTCTTGAAAAAAATTTACAGGAAAAGAAAAGGTCAAATAAAACGGTTATTGCCGGCTAGATTTCATTGATCAAGGTAATTTCTTTGTCAATTATTTCAGTACCTCTTATTATTTTCATTTCTATTTTCTTGCCTGGCCGAGAATTAAAATAACCATTGATTTCGCTTAAGTCCATTTCGGTTGTCAGTGTGTTGTTAATCGCAAATATCCGATCGCCAACTTTTATGCCCACTCTAAATGCTGATGATTGCTCCCTCACCTCTACTACAACAAAATCTCGCAAATTTGGTCCAACAGCTTTTACTGAAACACCGCTCATATTGTAGTAGGATTTCTTCCGAAAAGCGTGGTTAGGCTTCAGGTAAATTTTCTCCCTTGGAAAATCAAAAACTACTTCAAACCGGCTTAACACTTCCCCGCCGATTGATCCATTTCTATAAACCATACGGCCTGTCCTCAACGTATCAAAGTAACTATTGGGATCCGGAAAACTTGCAATCATTTTATTGATGGAATATCGACCAACCCGTAAACTACTAATTCTAGCGAGCCGACCTGTAATTAATCCTCCCAACCCTTTTCCAATAGTACAGCTTATACTCTTAGACGGAATCGTTATCTTACTGCTTGACTCCGTGTCAAGAAAAAGTCCATGACTTGCACCTGTGTCAATCATCAACTTTGCGCTCATACTTGTTGTATCATTTATTTTCAATTCCGCGACATAATAGGGTTTGGTGTCTTCAACTGTAATCGGCAATCGGGTATATTTTCTTGTAGGTTTAAATTTTTGTGGGAGCATTAAGGTCATAATCTTGGCTTCGTAATCAATCTTGATCACAAATCGACTAAAAAGCTCATAGCCCAGAATTCCATGAACCTCAGACCCAAGTGAATTGCGCAGTTCTAAAAAATCGTTTTCAAGTACCAACATGGCATGTCCTCTTCCATGTACACCTGGCATATCAATGGTGACGTTGTTTGCAATGTAAGCGTTAACGGCATTTACACCTCCAGGCGCAGTGATTGTAAATTTTTTAGAATACGCCAGGTGTAGTATATCACTGTAAATTTTTTCCGTGAGAATTGTGGTACGAACACCTGTATCCACAATAAATTTTAACGGCAATTGATTATTTAAAATAACCGGAACAATCACCAGGTTGTTATGTATTTCGATGGGGATTTCAGCCTTCGTTGCTCCGTTGGCCAAACTGAATCCAAGCTGCCCAAAAAGGCAATTGCAACTAGTAAAAAGAGTAATTATTAAAGCGTAAAATCTTCTCATTGGGATAATCCGTTACCAAGCTAACGAAAAATACCAGCCGAAGATCGTGTCAAATCGATTTTACCCCAAGAGTGGTGAGCGGCTCAAGCGGGTTTTGAGGTGTGTTTTTTAGGCTGCCAAAGGCTTACTCACTCTATTTCTTAGATTTTTAGTCAACGGATTTTAATTGTAAACAGCTTCCTGGATTTATACCAGACTATCGGAGCTAATACAATGTCATTACGGAAGCTCTTAATGCTTTACATCATGCTCATTATCGCTCACTTTGCTGTTGGGAAACAACCAAATAGAAACAATGGCAAGAATAAATAAGGCAATTACTACGGCAAATACAGACATGGTTGAAAATTTTATGGTTCAAAAATAGATTTCGCTTTCTAAATATTTGCAATTTGGAGAAGAAAAATAACAAGTAAGTGTCGTAAATACGTCTCGATTCATGAAAAAATTACTGATTATCGGTGGAGTTGTTCTTGTACTTATCGCTGGAGGCCTATATTATACTCAAGTTTATACAAAATCTTTCAGCCCATCTGCAACTGTTGATTTTAGTGACGGCAACCTAAAAATACAAGTTGTTTACTGCCGGCCCTATAAGAAAGGCAGAGAGATTTTTGGAAAACTGGAGCCCTACGGAAAAACATGGAGAACTGGAGCCAATGAGCCAACAACCTTTGAAACCAGCGCAGATTTAACATTCGGAGACAAAGTTCTAAAAGCCGGAAAATACAGCTTGTGGACCGTACCTAATCCTGAAAGCTGGCAAGTTGTCTTTAACTCCGAAGTACCACCATGGGGAGTAAATTTTGACGGAACTGCTCAAAGAGACCCCACCACCGATGCATTGGTGGTAGAAACGCCGGTAGTCGCGCAAAATAAAGTTTTCGAGCAATTCACTATTTCGGTGGAAAAGGTTGGAGAAGGTGCAGAGTTGATTTTGATCTGGGACAAAACTTTAGTTGCAGTACCATTTTCAGTTAAATGATCTCTAATCTTTCTAAATAATTAAGTTTGAATTGATATGATCCAAGTTATCCCTTCAATTGCTATTCGACACGGCCAAGTTGTAAAAATGCGAAAAGGAGATATTAGCAGTGAAAAGGCTTACGACGAAAACCCTCTGGACCTAGCAAAGCGATTTGAAGACCACGGGATTGAGGTCGTTCATTTGGTTGACTTAGATGGTGCCGAGCGCGGTAGCCCCAAAAGCTATCATATCCTCGAAGCAATTGCAGGTCATACAGATTTAAAAATTGATTTTACCGGTGGCATATCTGCTGATGGCGATATTGGAAAGGCTTACGAATATGGTGCTGATTATATTACAGCTTCGAGTATAGCAGTAACAAACCCTGAGCTTTTCGCGTCATGGATAGTTTCTTATGGTCGGGAAAAAATTACACTTGGCGCAGATGTGACCGACATAAAAACAAAAACTATTGCGTTTCGTGGCTGGCAAAAAAAATCCGAAATACACTTATTTGATCACTTGGAATATTTTTATGAGCGCGGTCTTAAATATGCAAAGTGTACAGACATTTCGCGCGATGGCGTTCTTGAAGGACCTGCATTTTCTTTCTATCAGGAAATCCTGGAAAAATTCAACGACCTAAAAGTATTAGCAAGTGGAGGAGTACGTGGTGTTGATGATATAAAGAGACTTAACGATATGGGGATTTTTGCAGTAATCTTCGGCAAGGCGTATTATGAAGGAATCTTAAAGCTCAAAGACCTGGAGCAATTTCTTGTAAAAAAAGAATCTAACAGCTAGTCGTCTACGATATCGGAAATCTTGAATTTCTGAATAATGAAATAAAGAAAATTAAAGGAGAGGGGATCCTCCTCTGTTTTTTCGTTTGATGACGGCTTGGCAGACGTGTCCGGTTTATTCTTAGGACTATTCGCTGGCACAGCCACCTCGTGGTTATTAGATTGAATTTTCGGTGCCTTTAAATCCGCATCCATTAGAAGCGTCTTGTCTTCATTAAGATTCAATTCAGGATGCTGTTGGTTCAGTTCCTGAAATTCTGGGTTAGACTGCCCTTCATCTTGGGCCGTCGCCTTATACCCTAGAAGACATGTAGCCAAAAATAGAGCCAGTGAAAATTTTAATTTTACCTGCATTTGAATTTGAAGTAATACGCTACTTTCGAACTGCAAAGCAAGCTAAGAATAAAAGTCATGATATCATGGGAAGACTTTAATAAAATCGACCTATGGGCAAGAACTATCGTCAAATCGGAGCCTTTTGAAGGCACTCGAAAGTCTGCGTTAAACTTTGGACAGGCTTTGGCGCAAATTGGGGGATAAAAAAGCTAGCCCTTGATTTATCGGAAAGCAGGTGATAGGTGTAATAAATTTCCTTCTAAACGGATTTCCCAATTTTTATCTGAAGTATTAGTCGCAGTTCCCGATGAAATGAAAACGTAATTCTCAGCACAATCGACAAAAAAACGATTTCTTTATGGCGCTAAATAATTTTTAATGAATTTCTCTGATTTAGAAAAAACTGGACTTGGAAAAATAGTTCAACTTGTTGCAGACTTTTCAATTACCAATCTTATCATTGACAGTAGAAAACTAGTTCTGAGTGAAGGGGCTCTTTTCTTTGCTATTAACGGCCCTAGAAATGATGGGCACAATTATATTTCCGATTTATATAATCTAGGAATTCGACAGTTTGTCATTGAAAAAAATATTGACATACAAAATTTTCCAAAAGCAAGTTTCTTTTTAACAATACACGCTGTAGATGTTATTCAGCAACTTGCAGCAATTCACAGATCGGAGTTTGCAATTCCAATTATTGGAATAACTGGAAGTAACGGCAAAACAATTATAAAGGAATGGTCATTCCAGTTACTATCCCCCGATTATAATATTGCCAAAAATCCAGGAAGTTATAACTCCCAGACAGGAGTTCCACTATCAGTATGGGCGATTCAACCGTACCATCAATTGGGAATCTTTGAAGCTGGCATTTCTCAGCCTGGTGAAATGATTCGCTTGCAAAAAATCATCCGGCCTACGATCGGTATTTTCACAACCATCGGAACAGCACATGATGAGGGTTTTGAAAATGTAGAATTGAAAATATCGGAGAAGTTGAAGCTATTTGATGGTGTCGAAAAACTAATCTATTGTTCAGATCACGAATTAATTCATAAAGCAATCGTTAAAAAAAACATTCCTAAACTTTCATGGGGAAGAAACGCGGGAGCTGATGTTCAAATTCATTCAACAAGTACCTTGTATAAGATTTTATTTCAAAGCAAAAAAATTGAATTAATTATTCCTTTCCAAGATAGCGCATCAATTGAAAACACTCTACACTGCATCGCGTTGATGCTTCATCTTGGTTATGATTCCCACGTCATTCAAAACAGGATCAACGGATTAAAACCGGTTTCCATGAGAATGGAACTGAAAGAAGCTATCAATCAATGTCAGGTGATTGATGATACCTACAACAATGATTTGGCTGGGCTTCAGATAAGTCTTGATTTCCTGGCTACCTTGCAAAAGAAGAAAGTAGTTATCCTTTCTGATGTCCTCCAAACGGGATTGCCAGACCATGAACTGGCAAAAATCATTTCCACCATACTTTTAAAAAAGGATATTCACGAACTCGTTGCCATTGGACCTGTTTTAAAGTCTCAACGGCAATTTTTTTCAGGAATTCCATATACCACGTTCTTTCTAAGCACTGAAGAATTTTTAAATCAGTTTGATTTTACCTCGCTGTTTAACAAATTGATCTTAGTAAAAGGTGCCCGCGTCTTTCAATTTGAAAAAATTGTCCATCGATTACAACGAAAAGTGCATGGCACCGTGATGTTAATTGACATGGGAAAACTGGTTCATAACATGAATTATTTTAAATCAAAATTAAAACCAGGAGTAAAAATAATGGCAATGGTAAAAGCATTTGCTTATGGAAGCGGAAGCGAGGAAGTTGCTAGTCTGTTACAATATCATCGGGTGGATTATCTTGGGGTTGCGTATGCTGACGAGGGTGTGGAGCTCCGAAAAAAAAACATCACGCTCCCAATCATGGTAATGAATCCAACGGAAGAAAGTTTTGCCTCACTAATATTGCAAAATCTCGAGCCTGTTATTTACAACTTGAAAACACTTCAATCGTTAGTCAAATTTTTAGGTCATCGAAAAGCGTACATTCACCTCGAAGTAGAAACGGGGCTGAATCGACTTGGGCTTGAGGAAAATGATTTAGATGAAGTAATCGCAACGCTGAAAAGCAATCCCGAAATCCAGGTGAGGTCAGTCTTCTCTCATTTGTCAGGATCGGATGAAAAAATCCACGACGGTTTTTCGAAGGAGCAGTTTGATCGATACCAGAAATTTTATCAAAGACTGTCTAAAGATTTAAGTACGAAACCTCTTCGGCATATTCTCAACTCAGCAGGCATACTTAGATTTCCTGATTTTCAAATGGACATGGTTAGATTAGGGATTGGCCTTTACGGAGTTGATCCAACGGAGGAAAATTTTAATGGCCTTGAAATGGCCGCTACCTTAAAAACTGTAATCTCGCAAATCAAAAAAATCAAGGCTGGTGATACGATAGGGTATGGACGGCGAGGAGTGGCAAAACAGGATATGACTACTGCTACAATTGCAATTGGTTACGCGGATGGATTTAGCAGAAGTTTCAGTAATGGAAAGGGTGTGGTATTGGTGAGTGGAAAAAAGGTTCCAGTTGTTGGGAATGTGAACATGGATATGACAATGATTGACATTACTGGAATTTATGCGGCAGAAGGTGAGGAGGTAATTATTTTCGGGGAAGGGCTGCCGATTAAAGAAGTTGCAAACAATGCAGGCACTATACCCTATGAGATCTTAACCAATACAAGTGAGCGAGTGAAACGTGTTTTTGTATCAGAAGGGATTTGATTTTTTTGAATTCAATTCAATGTTGCCTTAGTCCTCCTGTATGCAGGATCAGAATGGTTGAACCTTTTGGAAATAGATTCTTTTCGATCATGGCAAAAACTCCAGCTACCATTTTGCCTGTATAAATTGGATCAAGTGGAAGATCGAAAAGTCTTTTCATCCTCTCAATCAACTGATTCAGTTCAGGCGTTTGCCTGGCATACCCGCCAAAATGAAAATCAGTTTGAATGGTCCAGTTATCATAAACTTTAGCAGAATATTCCTGTTGCAATCTCCTTACCTCATCTTTCAAAAAATCTCCGTTTTTCAAGGCAGAAAATCCCATTACATTTCTTTTGCCTTTTAATCCTTGGATAATTCCAGCCATGGTTCCACCCGTACCAATTGGCAAACACAAATAGTCGAAACCAATTAATGAAAGTTTCTCCAGAGTAAATTCTGCGCAACCTTTTAAAGCAAGGGAATTTGAGCCTCCCTCTGGTATTGCGATGAAATCGCCAAATCTTTCCTTCAGCTTCTCAATAAACGATTCATCGTTTTTCCTACGATAATCGTCACGAGAAATAAAATGTAGTTTCATTCCACATTCCATAGCAAAAGCAAGCGTTGAATTCAATGGTAAAACTTCTTCTCCACGAATTACTCCAATGCTTCTAAAATTTAATTCTTTTGCCGCTGCTGCAGTAGCATAAATATGATTGGAAAAGGCTCCCCCGAAAGTAAGAATTGTATCTTGTCCAGTTCTTTTCGCTACTTCTAAATTGTATTTCAATTTCCACCACTTGTTGCCGGAAACATAAGGATGATTCAGGTCTTCTCTTTTGACTAAAATTCTCACTCCTTCATATTCTAGTTCCTTGGATTGGATCTTCGTAGTTGGAGTGTCAAAATATTTTAGCATTACTAATTTATTTAGTAATATTGTAAGTGGACGATTCTTACTTCAAAGGCCGGGGTGCACAAATAAAAACTGAAAATAAATTCTTGAAGTCTCAGTATGTTTCTGAACATATTGAAGGTCTTGATGAGCCCTTGTTTGAAAATCCTCACACCCAAATTTTTCACGAAAGTCCGAAAAAGATTGTAAACAAGGTGGACAGTCCTGATTTAGGAATGGCTTACTCCATGAATCCTTATCAAGGTTGTGAGCATGGGTGCATTTATTGCTACGCAAGAAATACCCACGAATATTATGGCTTCAATGCGGGGTTGGATTTCGAAAGCAAAATCGTTGTAAAGAAAAATGCACCACAACTTTTAGAACAACAACTGCTAGGAAAAAATTGGCATGCATCCCCTATTATGCTTAGTGGAAATACAGATTGTTATCAACCGCAAGAGCGAAAATTAAAAATCACAAGACAGATTTTGCAAGTTCTTGCGCGTTATCGTCATCCTGTTGGGGTAATCAGTAAAAATAGTCTCATCACCCGCGACATTGATATCTTAAAAGATCTTGCGGCAGACAGATTGGTTCACGTAATGATTTCTATTACTACATTAAATGAAGATCTGAGAAGAATCATGGAGCCTAGGACAGCAAGTTCGATCAAGCGACTAAAAACAGTTGAAGAGCTAGCTAAATCAAACGTACCTGTTGGAATAATGAATGCTCCCATCATTCCAGGATTAAACCACTACGAAATTCCCCAAATATTGAAGGCTGCTTCAGACCATGGGGCGCTCACTGCTGGCATGACAATCGTGCGACTTAATGGTTCGATCGGAAAAATCTTTGAGGATTGGCTGCGCAAAAATTTTCCGGATCGATTTGAAAAAGTGTGGAATCAGATCTGCTCTATGCATGGTGGAAATGTTAACGACTCGCAGTTCGGGAGACGAATGCGCGGAGACGGAAACATTGCCGATGTAATCCATCAACTTTATCGAACTTCGAAGAAAAAATATTTTGCGGGAAGAGAAATGCCTCCTTACGATTTAACAAAATTCAGAAAGGGCGGTAACCTAAGTTTGTTTTAAATGAATATCATTCGTGTCTCAATGCTTTGACCGGATTTGAGAGTGAGGCCTTCAATGACTCATAACCAACGGTAATTAATGTAATCACAGCAATCAATCCGACCGCCCCACTAAAGACCAGTACAGAAAGGCTGGTTCGATACACAAAACTTTCAAGCCACCGGCTCGAGAAAAAATAAGCGACAGGGATTGCGATTAGACAGGCGATTATTAAAAGTTTGGCAAAAACTTTCAAGAGGAGAAATAAGATCTGACCACTACTTGCACCCATGCTTTTGCGTATTCCTATTTCCTTTGTTCGTTGTGCTGACATAAAAGACGCCAGTCCGTAAAGACCTACACACGTGATAAGGATTGCCAGCCACGAGAACTGCTTGGTGAGTGCAGCCACTTTAGTTTCATTTTGATACATGTTGCCAAACACTTCATCGACAAACCAATAATCGAAACCAAATCCGGGAAATGTTTTCTTCCAAGTCATTTCTAGTGAACCTATTTTTTCTTGCATTTTGCCGGCTGGCAGACGCACGTAAATAATCCTGTCAACAGTGTGCGGCTTTGGTGAAATCGCCAACGGTTCAATTTTCTTGCGCATGGACTGATAGGCAAAATCCTCCACCACGCCAATCACAAGGCCGGTTACAGGCGCTTTGGTGGTATCACGTCTTGAATAACCCATGATAAAATCAGGACGTACAATTGCTTTTCCAATTGCTTCTTGTGGTGAAATGTGAAGTGCATTTATTGCAGACTGATTCAATAATACAGCGGAAGAATCTGCGAGGTTTTTCGGATCGAAATCGCGACCCGCAATAATTTTCAAATTAAATGCTTTTGGAAAATCATAATCTCCATTAAGCTGAAACCATTGATGTTTTTCTTCATTGATATCAGGAAACTGCATTTCCATATTGATTGGCCCAAAAAAATCCAAACGTGGTAAATGATTGCCAATTGTCATAGTTTCTATTTCAGGATCGGCAAGCACCTGATTTTTAAAGCTCAAAAATTGTTGATTGGTAGCGGGGCCATTGAACCCTCCGTACCGAATCGAAACTATTTGTTTTCCTGCTTCATTGAGTTTGGAATTTTTGAGTAAATCCATTTGCCGGACAATTATAACAGTGCCAGTGAGCAATGTTACGGCTACCACAAATTGAAGTGTGGTAAGAAATTGACGGAAGATCGTTGAGCCTTTCCGAAAAGCAAATTTTCCTTTCAACACAATAGCCGGCTCAAATCCAGAAACAAACAGTGCAGGATAACTGCCGGCCAGAAGTGTAACCACTAGAATGATTGCTAAAATGATCAACAACATCGAACTATTCAAAATATGCCAAATAGAGAAAGTCTTTCCTGTAAGGTTATTGAATTGAGGAATAAAAAATACTACTAGCAACAGCGCGATGATGGCAGAAATCAAAACCAATAAAAACGACTCCATCATAAACTGAAAGAACAGCTGGCTGCGAACGCCACCAAAAGTTTTTCTTAATCCTATTTCGCGTGCGCGACCGGCCGATTTAGCGGTGGAAAGATTGATATAATTGATGCATGCTACAATTAATATTAATGCAGCAATCGTAATAAATACATAGACGTAATTGATGTCAGCGGTTTTATGATCGATTGTCCAATCCATTTCTTTGTCAAAATGTATATCAGTGATTTTTTTAATCACTGGTTTAAACTTGATGTTCCAATTATTCTTGGCAATAATTTCGTTGGCCCGCTTCTGCAAGTCCTGAGTTATTAATGGGATCTTCTTTTCATCCTCGCACACAAAATAAGATTGCGTCCAAAAGCCATTGTTACCATCACCCATGGCAGTGCCGAGAAGGTTCTCCAAATCCTTAATAAATGGTTTAAGTGCCAGTATATTGGCGATGTATTTTGGATTTACGTGCGAGTTCGAGGGCAGATCATCAATCACTGCAGTAACAACCATCTCGACATTTTTGCCATTCGTGGCCCACTGATGCGACAATGTCAACGGCTTATTAATTGGGTCATCATCTCCAAATAATTCCTTCGCCGCGGCCTTTGTCAGAACCAAAGAGTTCATTTCTTTGAGAGGATTCTTGGGGTCTCCCTGAAGAACCGGAAGATAAATCAGATTCATGATGGAAGGCTCAGCCCAAATAATATCTTCGGTAAGCACTATCCTTTCCTTGGCTACGTAATTCAAGCTCGTGGGCATTCCCCACGAAGTGTAACTCGCAATGCCTTTAATTCCGCCATAATTCGCCTGTATGTAGTTGTCCCAACCAGCGGGCGCATAAGGCGCGCCCTCTGTTTCTCCATTTGGAGATTGAACAATGTAGCCCATCCTATAGGTACTGGAAGCGTAAGGATGCATTGTGTCGTAGGTGAGCTCATCTTTCACATAAAGCAAAATGAACAGCGCTGAAGCCAAGCCAACCGCTAGCCCCAGCATGTTTACTATTGCATACCCTCGCTGCCTGGTAATGTTTCTGAAGGCGAGGAGAAAATAGTTTAAAATCATGGTTCATGAATTTAGAGATGTGCGTACCCAATTGTACGTTAAAGCTATTAACACGATACTGGTGAAAACGCCTTCGGTTACTATTAATTACCCTCTGTGACAACTTATTACAAATACTGATCGATTTCTGTTTCGATTTTCCAATCTTGACGATTATGAAATTTACCTATCTTTGCATTTAGTGAGTCGCATTTTAGCCATATCGTTTCTTCTTTTGTACATCAACTCGAATACTGAGTTTCATGAGATGTTGCGTTTGCCAATTCTTTTGGAGCATTATAATCAGCACAAACAGAAAGTCATCAACATTTCATTTTGGGATTTTTTGGTGATGCATTACAAAACAGATGTTTCACACGACTCAGACGACAATCAATTGCCGTTCAAGAATCCGGGTCACTCTTTCACTACTCCTACCTTGGCTCTTCCCATCCATAAAATGGTTTTGAAAGAAAAAGTAATACTTACAAAAACAGATTATTCTTTCTCCTACTCTGCGACTTTTATTGCGTCTCATCTGAGCGATATCTTTCAGCCGCCAAAAAATTCCTAATTCAATTTTTTACCTGAACTGATTTCAAAAAGTTCAGAGCTGGTTCATTTTTCACTTTTAAGAATTTTTTCATGTTGAATGGAATTATTTCCTTTTCCATAAGGAATAAAATTGTAATTGGCGCATTGACGTTCGCGCTAATTGTTTGGGGATCGTATTCTGCAACGCAGTTGCCAATCGACGCTGTTCCTGATATTACTAACAACCAGGTGCAAGTGCTTACGGTATCGCCTTCACTGGCCGCCAATGAAATCGAACGACTCGTAACTTTTCCGGTGGAGCAGACAATGGCTACTATTCCCGGCATTACCGAGATGCGCTCTTTCTCGCGTTTTGGGCTGTCTGTAGTGACAATTGTGTTCACAGAAGAAACTGATGTGTATTGGGCACGACAACAAGTAAACGAGAGGCTTAGCGTTGCCAAGTCTCAAATTCCAGCCGGCTCGGGAAGTCCAGAACTCGGTCCCGTTTCCACTGGGCTGAGTGAAATTTATCAATACATCATTCGTCCTGCCAAAGGATATGAAGAGAAATTCGATGCAATGGAATTGCGAACGATTCAGGATTGGATTGTGCGTAGACAACTGCTTGGCACGCCTGGTGTAGCCGACGTAAGCAGTTGGGGAGGAAAACTAAAACAATATGAAATCGCTGTGAATCCAGACAAGTTGCATGCGATGAATATCGGCATCAACGAAATATTCTCAGCACTTCAAAAAAACAATCAAAATACCGGTGGCGCTTATATCGATCAAAAGCCTTATGCCTTTTTTATTCGCAGCGAAGGGCTTGCTCAAAATTTAGAAGACATTGAAAAAATTGTTGTCCGCAACAATGTGTATGGGTTGCCAATTCTTATTCGTGATGTAGCTCAGGTAAGATTTGGCAACGCAATCCGATACGGAGCGATGACATACGATGATCAAGGTGAAGTAGTTGGTGCAATTGTTCTTATGTTAAAGGGAGCAAACTCTTCGGTTGTCATTAAACATGTAAAGGAGCGTATCGAACAAATAAAAACAACTTTACCAGAGGGCGTTGTAATTGAGCCTTACCTGGACAGAACTAAATTAGTAAACAACGCAATAAGTACGGTGACAAAAAACCTTGCAGAAGGGGCGTTGATTGTAATTTTTGTTTTGGTTCTCATGCTCGGCAACCTTCGGGCTGGTTTAGTTGTTGCTTCCGTCATTCCCTTATCAATGCTTTTTGCGATCAGCCTCATGAAACTTTTTGGCGTGTCCGGAAATCTCATGAGCCTTGGTGCGATTGATTTCGGGTTGATCGTAGATGGAGCTGTCATCATTGTTGAGGCAACACTGCATCACCTTGCTTCTTCGAGGCATGTGCAAAAAATTACTCAACCTGAAATGGATGAGGAAGTAAAGCAGGCTGCTAGTAAAATGATGAACTCAGCTGCCTTTGGGCAGATCATTATCTTGATAGTTTATCTTCCGATTCTCACTTTGGTTGGAATTGAAGGAAAAATGTTTCGACCCATGGCACAGACTGTGGCCTTTGCAATTCTTGGCGCATTGATTTTGTCATTAACCTATGTGCCCATGATTTCATCTCTTTTACTGAGCAAGAAACCTTTAGCTTCAAAAAATATTTCCGATAAGATGATGGCCTTCTTTCATCGGATTTATGAACCAATTTTATCAGTCGCTCTTAGTAAACGAAAGCTTGTCATCGGCTCTTCCGTAGTTCTATTTATGGTTGGCTTTCTTTTATTCTTAAGACTTGGTGGTGAATTTATTCCAACACTGGATGAGGGAGACTTTGCCGTAGAAACAAGAATCATTACCGGCAGTTCTCTCACGCAGATGACAGAGACGATGCAAAAGAGCGCGCGTGTGTTGCTAAATAATTTTCCAGAAGTAAAAGAGGTAATTGGAAAGATTGGAACTTCTGAAATTCCGACCGATCCAATGCCAATCGAAAATGGAGATTTAATCATCGTTCTCAAGAATAGAAATGAATGGGTAAGTGGTAATAATCGTGAAGAACTTGCCGACATCATGGCTGCCAAACTTCATGAATCGATGCCAGGAGTATTGTTTGGTTTTCAGCAGCCCATCCAAATGAGGTTCAATGAACTGATGACAGGTGCCAGGCAAGATGTTGTGATAAAGATCTACGGAGAAGATTTGGACCTTCTTGTCTCTTATGCAAATCAGATTGGGAGGATTGCGAGAACCGTGAATGGGGCTGAAGATATTTATATCGAACCGGTTGGCGGGCTTCCGCAAATTGTTGTTCGGTTTGACAGAACCAAACTGGCAATGTTTGGACTTAGCATTGACGAAGTAAATCAAGTATTGAGAAGTGGCTTTGCGGGTGAGTCAGCGGGAATGGTGTACGAAAAAGAAAGACGGTTTGACCTAGTCATCCGCTTGAATCAACTAAGTCGAAAGGGAATTGAAGACATCAGAGGATTATACGTAACTGCAGCAAACGGACGACAAATTCCTTTGGATCAACTAGCTAGCATTCAACTTGAGTCTGGGATAAATCAAATTCAACGCGACGATGCCAAACGAAGAATAGCTGTTGGATTTAACATCCGAGGTCGCGATGTTGAAACCATCGTGAAAGAAATGAACGAGAAGATTAACAAGAAATTAAAAATGGAGCCTGGCTATTTCCTAAAATACGGAGGGGCTTTTAAAAATTTAGAAGAAGCCAAGCAGCGATTAACTATAACTTTGCCGATCGTCCTCTTACTCATTTTCGTTTTACTCTATTTCACTTTTAGCTCCATCAGAGAAACCTTGCTCATTTTTTCCTCTATCCCACTCTCTGCAATTGGCGGTGTTCTCGCGCTGTGGCTTCGGGGGATGCCATTCAGTATATCAGCCGGTGTTGGTTTCATCGCCTTGTTTGGAGTGGCTGTTCTTAATGGTATCGTATTGATCTCTGAATTCAACAGATTGAGGAAAGAAGATGGTTACATGCCGTTGAAAGACATCGTTCGGAAAGGCACTGAGGTACGCCTCCGGCCTGTGTTGATGACGGCTTTGGTTGCATCGTTAGGTTTTCTGCCTATGGCCCTGTCTCAAACTTCTGGAGCAGAAGTCCAACGGCCTTTAGCGACAGTTGTAATCGGGGGATTGATTTCTGCAACCCTTCTTACTCTTGTTGTTCTGCCAGTACTTTACACTTATTTCGAAAAAAAGTCATCTCAAAATAATTGAGCTATGCACACCTTTAAGATTCAAAATTTAAGATTCAAAATTATTGGAGTTGCTCTACTGGTTTCGTCTTTCGCGAATGCCCAGAAGCTAACTCTCGATCAGGCTGTTCAGACTGCTTTACAAAATAACCTGGGTATTAAGTCAGCCGAATCTCAAATTGATTATTTCAAAGAACTGAAGAAAACAGGATCTGATATTGGCAAGCTTTCCGCCGTGTGGATGCATGGGCAATACAATTCAGTTTATCAGGATAACAACCTGACATTGCAACAAGCTATTCCTTTTCCGTCTGCTATTTCAAACCAGGTTAAACTAGGCAAAGAACAAATCGTAGGCGCTCAGCAAAACCTCATCGTTCAACAAAACAATTTGGCCTATGAGGTCAAGTCGATTTATTTCCAGTTGCTTTATGGGGGGGCTCAAAAAAAATTATTGGCTTCGCAAGATAGCCTGTATGCTGATTTTGCAAAGGCATCCTCACTACGTTACAAAACCGGTGAAAGTAATCTCCTTGAAAAAACTACGGCAGAAACTCAGCGATTGGAGATACAAAATTTGCAGCGACAAAATCTTGCAGATATTGAAATTTCAGGTGCCCGGTTAAAAGCATTGTTGAAAAGTGATTCCTCAATTGAAGCTAGCGATGAGTTGAAAAAGCGCGCGGTGCCAGCAGAAATAAGTAGTTCCCAAATTCAAAGCAATCCCACCTTAAAGCTTATTAATCAAGAGGTAACAATAAGTCACCAATACAAACGCATGGAGAAAAGTCGGGTAATGCCAGATCTGCTGGTGGGTGGTTTTGTACAAAGCTTGACAGGTATTCAAAATGTAGATGGGAAAGATATTTACTATCCACGCAGCAAACAATTCACCGGCTTTCAATTAGGCCTTGCAATACCATTATGGATCAAGCCAAACCTTGCACGTGCAAGTGCTGCCGCGTTTCAGGAAGAGTCTATGAGAAAAAAAGCACAGCAATATGAAGTTACTCTAGCCGGAAATTTTGAGCAAGCCCTCCGCGAATTGGATAAAAACACAGCAACAATAAACTACTATGAAACAAGCGCTTTGCAAAATGCTGAATTAATTTTGAGTCAATCCCGTAAAGCTTTTCATGCAGGCGAAATTAGTTACATCGAGTATTTACAATCGCTAAAAATCTCCATTGGTATCAAAAGTAATTACCTCCAGGCTTTAAATCAATACAATCAATCTATAGTTACTCTCGAATTTCTTTTAGGCAAATTTTAACACCGACATTCAATTATGAAGACTCAAATAAAATTAATTTCACTTTGTTTTCCTTTTGTAATTCTTTCCTGTTCTGCCCCTTCGGAAAAGCAAAACACTTTTACTTCAATTGAAAAAAAATCAAATGAAGTTGTATTGTCAGAGGAACAATTCAAGTCGATTAAAATTCAACTTGGAAGTACCGAAAACAGAAGTTTAAGTGGGAGCATTAAAGCCAACGGTATGCTTGACGTTCCTCCTCAAAATCTTGTTTCGATATCGGCTCCCTTGGGGGGTTTTGTAAAATCTACTGAACTGCTGCAAGGCATGCACGTAAAGAAAGGCCAGGTGGTTGTCATTTTAGAGCATCCCGATTATATCCAATTACAACAGGATTATCTTGATAATAAAAATCAGCTGGAATTCTTAGAACAAGAGTATAACCGTCAGCTGGATTTATCAAAAGAAAATGTAAATGCTTTGAAAGCGCTGCAACATTCAAAAGCTACTTACTTCAGCACAAAAGCTAAAGTTGAAGGATTGAAAGCTAAATTAAAATTAGTGAACATCAATCCTGCTGACATTGAATCTGGTGAAATCAAAAATTTTGTAAATGTCATCAGTCCAATCGCTGGTTTTGTATCGCAAGTCAACGTAAATATTGGTATGCACGTCAACCCCACCGACATCATGTTTAGAATTGTAGATACCGAGCATGTGCATGCTGAAGCGCAAGTTTTTGAAAAAGATATCCCAAAACTCAAGATTGGCCAAACAGCACATATTCTTCTTTCAAACGAAAGCAAAGACCGTTTAGCAAGGGTTTTTTTGATTGGAAAAGAAATAACCCCCGAACGCACAGTAAGGGTACACTGCCATTTGGAAGGCGAAGATGCCAACCTGATTCCCGGCACTTATTTTAGCGCCACCATCGAAACTGGAATAAACTCAGTATCAGCGCTTCCCTTATCGGCTATTGTGAATTTTGAAGCTAAATATTATGTGTTTGTTGAAAAAGATGCTGCAACTCATCGTTACGAGCTATTAGAAATAAGGACAGGAGCTTCTGACGGAGGGTATATGGAAATCGATTCGCCACTGAATGATTTTCAAAATAAGATTGTTGTGAGTGGCGCTTTTGAGTTGTTGAATGCCTTAAAAAATGTGGAGGAGTAACTATTCCCGCTACCAATGGGTAATTGAGCTATTTTTGCTCGTTGTAAAATTTTACTAATGCTTGCTCTTGTCACCGGAAGCCTTCTTCTCAGCTTACTCCACGCTATTATTCCCAATCACTGGCTTCCCATTTTAGCGATTGGCAAAAAGGAGAATTGGTCTCTTAATGAGGTGCTACGGGTAACCGCTATTTCAGGACTTAGCCATGTAACAAGTACGTTACTAATTGGTTGGGTCTTGGCTTTGTTTGGTTGGGAGCTTTCTCAAAAATATAAGTCAATTACACCGCTAATAGCGCCCTTTGTTCTGATAATTATTGGTGGCGTCTTTATTTATCGCCACTATAAACACAAACATTTTCATGTTGCTGATCAGCAACATCAGAATTCAAAATTTAAAATGATTGCTAGCCTTTCTCTTGCAATGTTCTTTTCACCATGCCTTGAAGTTGAGGCTTATTTTCTCGCCGCAGGCGTTGAAAGTTTTTGGTGGACAGTGATCTTATCAGCCATTTATTTTTTTGTTACTCTTATAGGAATGGTAATATGGGTGACCGTCGCTTATCATGGATTGAACAAATTTAATTGGCACGCCCTGGAACACCGGGCTGGGATTATTACAGGAGTAACTTTGATTTTTTCGGGAATAATTTCCTTTTTTCTAAACTGAAAATCTTATTGGTTAGGCGTATCCGCAAAATCTCCACGCAAAACTCTAAATCTTTTTCTTGCTTCAGCTGCGTAAACGCTACCAGGAAATTTATTTAGGAACTCACGATAAATTTCCATCGCCTTTTCTTTATTCTTAAGTTGGTGTTCATAGATATCGCCTTGCAGAAAATAGGCATCGTCAGCAATGATATCCGAACCAAACTCATCCAGTATTTTTTGAAGTTTTGTAATTGCCTCCGCGAATTTTCCTCGCTTCATTAACAAGTTGGCTTCGAGCCAGTATACATCGTCCAAAATGCCTGGTGAATTCTTGGATGCTGAAAAATTTTCTAGCTTATTAAGAGCTTCATCCAGTTTGTTTTGATAGATCAATAATTCAATAGACGCATATTCTTTCAAGGCAGCTCCCGTAGAATCAAATGTTGTGTTTTCTTTTATGCGCATGCTTAATTCCATTGCATCATTAGCTATTTCGCGAGTGGTAGCTTGTTTCAAAATATCAAGATGTTCTTGCGCTAATTTGAATTCCCCATTGAAATACCAAAGCTTGGCATTTCGCAATTTCGCCTCATAACCAAGTGGGGCCTCGTGCTGCGATTTTTCTACTTGAGAATAAAGTAGCGTTGACTCCCATGGTTCTCCTTTAAGCAAATAAATGTCGCCCAGGTTAATTTTCGCCTGCGCGACAAATTGAGCAGAAACTTTTGGTTTGGAAATCAATCGGGTTAAGATGGCAATTCCAGAATCGAGTTCATTCAAGAAATAGGAATGCAACATTGCCGCACTTAGCTCGGCTTCATTTGCACTCGACTGGTTAGGGTATCGATCTTGAAAATGTTCATATTCACTGATTAGATATCTAATAGAATCTGTATTTACCGGGAACGTCTTTTTTACCTTTGCCTCGCGAGCCTTTATTGTTCCGAGTTGTGCCGGCAAAAAATTGTCGGTATTGGCAAATTCTCTCGTAACGAAAGAAAAACTTCGGATTGCATTTTCATAATCCTGATTATTCAATGCAATTTCCCCGATCTC
>Ga0207112_1109_pt1 | contig 21644 bp, 15 predicted proteins | sample Alteio_BWMinHeat_72_FD_153549 | JGI IMG/M metagenome (GOLD analysis project Ga0207112, IMG submission 153549) | Enriched cells from forest soil in Barre Woods Harvard Forest LTER site, Petersham, Massachusetts, United States -... | ecosystem: Environmental > Terrestrial > Soil > Temperate forest >...
ATCTCAACGCTTTGTCCAAAGGTTAATTGAAAGGTTGCGCCTAAAAAAATCGAAATCCAAAATTTCATTTTGGGAATAAACTCCTGTCCATTCCGGGCAACAATGCAAGCGCATTTTTATAATAAATCTTTTTCAAGATATCATCTGACAGTCCAATACCATACATTCTCCAGAAAGCATGATAACGTTTGTGGTAAGGGAAGTACTCATCTTCTGTTTCGAGAACGCGAAAGTACGTTTCATATTCTTCCGGCACCCAACTGTCCTTACCAAACAAAACACGATCCTGATATTTTGTCAGGAATGCTTTTGCCGCTCGTGGCTGACGGCCAAGTTCAGCAATCACTGCTCCGATTTCGGTGTACACATTCGGCATTTGATCGAGTAATTGCCCGAGTTTTTTCAAGTCACTTCCATACCAGCCAAGGTGTGCATCAATAAATTTTGTTTTGGGATGCTTACGAAACATTTTATGCTGCTCAGCTATTATGGTTTCCCACTTTACCGTATCGGCATCGTGCCTGCGGCCAGGATGAAGTTTTAATTCCAGCCATCGTTCGTTGTTTTTATCAATCGGTTGCCAGAATTGCCTTGGGTCGGCAGCATGGATCAAAACAGGAATACCAAGTTCCCCACACTTATCCCAAACGGCATCGATCCGGGGATCATCAATATGGACTCTTTTGCCACTTTTGTCCTTGGCAAACATGCCCAGGGTCTTATAAATTTTTAATCCCTTAGCCCCCAGTTTTACGTCTTCTTCCAATTGACGAACCGTATTAATAGTCCACTGCGGATTGTCAATATCCGCAAAACTGATGTTGGTAAACAGCACAAATCGCTTCGGGAAATTTTTGTTGATATTCTCCAACGACTTTTGCAGATGGTCACCGCTACCTCCAAATCCGCGGCCGCTTAGGTTTACCATCACAGTCATATTTAATTTATCCATTTCGGCAATTAATCCACTAAGATCTCCTGAATTCATATTTCCCTGATGGTTGTGAATATCGATGAATGGAAATTTTGATTTGGTCAGATGGTGCTCATCAACAACCAGGGAAGATGGAGGATCATATTCTTCAAAATCCATCTTCATGTCGAGCGGTTTATCTTGACTCCAAAGAAGCAGGGGGCTCGTTACACTAACGGTAAAAATCAACTTACGGAGCATAGGTTTTTATTTAATAACAAGTACGGCAACAACACGTAAAGGTTTACATAAATTATTTGAACGGTCTTAAACCGCGCGAACTAATACACGTCAAACCTTCTACAAACAAATTATAGGAGCACAAATTCACAACCCATGAAAAGTGTAAGCACAATTCTACGCACAACTGCAAAAATTCTTGCCTCGGATGTCTCCATTTTCCGAAAAATAATCCTCGAGTCCGGAGGTGGCGAGCTACCCACCCCAATTAAAGAAAAGCAAAGGTTGCTACATGAAATCGAAGAGGTGCTGGGCGCCAAGCAAAAAAAATGAATCCAATTCCCATTTTCGTCATGTAAACTACACGACTGCTCCCAATTTCAATTCGTCAAATCTTAGTAACTTGCTTGCTTTGATTTTCAATCCGAATGAAAAAATTCCAAGTCATTTTTTACTTTCTTATTCCCAGTGCATTGTTTGCCCAAACAACTGACCAGCAATTGGAAGCCGCCAAAAAAAAAATGGATACCAAGGATTTTGTTGGGGCCAAAGCCGATCTAACCAAAATCATCGAAGCAAATCCTAAAAATAAAAACGCATTTACTCTTAGAGGACGTACTCGAATTGCTTTAGGTGACTATTACGGTGCAATTGGCGATTTCAATTTCACGTTGGAGATGGATTCAACATTAGCTGATGCTTTGAATTACAGAGGAGAAGCTAAAATTAATTTGGGTGATGATGAAGGTGCAATTATTGATCTTGACAAATCAATAAAATACAACTCTAAGTATGGTGAGGCATACACCAACAGGGGGTTTGCAAAATACAACAATGAAGATTTGCAAGGAGCATATTTTGACTTTTCAAAAGCTCTTGAGATCGGTCCACCAACTGACGACAAATATTTTAATCGAGGAATAGTAAAAGCTGAGTTAGGCGAATATGTGAGCGCTATTGATGATTACAGCAAAGCCATTGAGCTGGACAAAGCTGATGCAAATCTTTACAACTATCGTGGAGTAGCTTACTACAACACCAGCAATTATGATTTGGCCATTGCGGATTATACGAAAGCAATTGAACTTGATGCGAAGGATCCCCTTAGATTTGAAAACCGTGCCCTCGCGAAAAGCGCCAAAGAAGATTTGAAAGGAGCATTGGAGGATTACAATAAATCGATTGAACTGAATAACCAGGATGCAGAGACTTTCAATTTACGTGGTGTTCTGAAACACACCATGCAGGATTATGATGGCTCAATTGCAGATTATACGAAAGCCATCGAGCTGGATGCTACCAATCCCACTTACTTCGACAACCGCGCATTAAGTAAAACCGAAAAAGACGATTATGCGGGAGCGGTTGAAGACTATTCATCGTCCATAGAAATTTATCCCACGGATGCCGAAACCTACTACCAACGCGGCCTCGTGAAGCTAACTATGAATAACAACTACGACGGTTGTCTTGATCTGAAACGCGCGGACGAACTTGGCTCGCAGGAAGCGAAGGCGGCAATCAAGAAGAGTTGCAAGGCGGGGAAATAAAAGCCAAAATTCTATAAGGAAAAAGAAATATGCCACCCTAAATATGGGAAGGAAAATTATTCTGTGCATTGCCGCCTTAACGATCACTTTAAACACCTATGCTCAAAATGAATCATTGTTGATTAAGGGGGTATTAAAGGAACAAGGCACTGGCCTCCCAATCCCTTTTGCAAATATTTGGATTACCAATTCATCTAAAGGGACTGCAGCAAATGCCAGCGGAGAATTTATAATTAGTATTGATGCCAAATACAGAATAGAAAAGCTAAAGATATCTTGTATCGGGTATCACTCAAGATTTGTGTCAATTGATAGCATTAAAAATAAATCACCACTCGTTCTGGCACTCAGGACGGATGCCAGTTTGCTAGATGAAGTTGTTATTAAAGAAACAGCATTAAATCCAAAGGAAATTCTTACAAAAGCAGTTGAGTCTGTTAATGACAACTACCTCCGTGCCCCATTTAATATGGAGTTTTATTCAGAAATCGTTGCAACAAATGTTTCAACAAATAAAGAATTTAAAGTTGAAACAATTTTGTTTGGATTTTCCCAAGGTTACTCCACTGCTAAAAAATGGGTTTTCGAAATTCTTCAGAAAAGAACATCGGGAGAAGACCCTCTTAAAGTTATTGATTATGATTATTGGCCAACTTTTGAAATTCACAATGTTGACATGATATCGAGCTCGTTCAAGCATGGAGTGATCAATCCGAAGCACCTGGATAAATTTGATCTGAAATATGCAGGGGTCTCGACCTTTGATGAGGATACCGTTTTTAACATTGAGTATTTCGCACCCAAACCAACCAAGGAGATCACGGGCTTTGGAATTGTTCCAAAAGTCTACAGGGGCAACATTTATATCACAACAGGTACAAACGCCATTGTCAAGCACGAAATAACCACTGACCAATTTTCCTATTCAATTATTTATAAAAATCTGGAGGGCAAATATTTTCCTTACTACATCAGTGGAGAAAGAAGAACAACGGCAACAATAATGCTAAGCAAGATCACCAACTCAATTACCTTAAGGAGTATTGAAACAAAACATGTGAAAACTTTAGACTATAAAACGAACGAGTTTGAAAATGTCAATCTGGTAAAATTTGATGAGAGTTTTTGGAATACCAATTATCCAATTGACATAAAATAAAAAAGATCGCGGCTCCACTGCCGCGATCTCTGTGATCTTGATTTAATTTAGTATCAGAATTTCACTTCAGGGGCTTTTTCGGCACCAGCTGCAGCCTCAAATCCTTTTCTGGCAGTGAAGTCTTCTCCTCCACCAAACAAATTCAAGGCAAATCTTTTAAAGAATCCACGGACGTACGAGTTATAAACTTTGATGGTCTCATTGTAACGTTGACGCGAAACGTTGATTCTATTCTCTGTTCCTTCCAATTGCGACTGCAGCTCTTGAAAATTCTCCGTTGATCTGATCTGCGGATATGCTTCAAAGGCAAGATTTATAGCGGTGTCTATTTTCCTTCCTGCAATGTCCAAATCCTCAGGAGTTTTTGCACCGACTATACCAGCCCGCGCCTGCGTAACCTGAGTGAGTATTCCTTTTTCATTTTCAGCAGCGCCCTTTACCGTGGCTACCAAACTAGGAATAAGATCCGCTCTCCTTTGATAAGCCGCCTGAACATTACTAAATGCTTCGTTAACATTCTCTTGTGATTTAATGGCGCTATCGTAAACGCCCGTTCCCCACATGAAAAAACCTCCCACAAAAACCACGATGACTCCTATTACTACCAATACTGTGATTAGTCCTTTACTCATATTGTTTATTGTTTGTTTTTCAAAATTACGATTAATAAACTAAACTCTTTTCCATCAAAAACTCAGCAATCTGAATTGCATTAGTCGCTGCCCCCTTGCGCAAATTGTCACTCACGATCCACATATTTAAGGTGTTCGGTTGAGATTCATCTCTTCGCAAACGGCCTACAAATACTTCGTCTTTGCCATGGGAGTTAATTGGCATTGGGTAAACATTGTTCTTCACGTCATCCTGCACAATCACTCCTGGAGAATTTTCCAAAATTTCTCGAACTTCTTTCAAATCAAAGTCCTTATAAAATTCAACGTTGACTGCTTCAGAGTGGCCGCCAATTGCGGGAATACGCACGGTAGTTGATGTTAGTCCAATTGAATTGTCGCCCAAGATCTTGCGTGTCTCATTCACCATTTTCATTTCTTCTTTCGTGTACCCATTGTCCAAAAATGAATCAATGTGAGGAAGGGCATTCATGTCAATAGGATGCGGGTACACTTTGATTGGGTTGGCAACTCCTTTGCGTTCTTCCATCATCTGCTGCACGGCATCTTTACCAGTACCGGTCACTGATTGATAAGTCGAAACTACAACTCGTTTTATTTTATATTTCACATGTAATGGTGCTAACGCCATCACCATTTGAATGGTGGAGCAATTCGGGTTGGCAATAATGCGGTCGTCAATTTTTAAAACATGACCATTGACTTCTGGCACCACTAATTTTTTAGTAGGATCCATTCGCCATGCGGATGAGTTATCTATAACGATAGTTCCTTTCTCAGCATACTTGGGCGCCCACTCTAGCGAAGTGCCCCCGCCGGCTGAAAAAATAGCCACATCAGCTGCCAGGTTACAACCCTCTTCAATGCTAACAATTGAATATTCCTTACCCTTAAATTTTATCTTTTGGCCCACCGATTTGGCAGACGCTATCAAATACAATTGATCAAATTCGATGTTGCGCTCATCAATTACCTTTAAAACTTCCTGGCCTACCAGACCAGTAGCTCCTACTACTGCTAATTTCATTGTGTGAATAAATTGGTGAATAACAAAAATACAATTTTTGACAGGACGCTATGAAGAAAATCAATGCGATTATTTTATTAATAGGGTTAACAACCGTTTGTTTTGGACAAGTTTCCGATGATTTTTCGGACGGCGGTTTTACCAATAACCCGATTTGGTCGGGGTCAACTTCTCAATTCATTGTGAACGCAGGAAAACAACTACAGCTAAGTAATACCGTTGCCGGACAATCCTACTTATCAACTCCATTCTCTTCCAATAGTCTTGATGATTACGAATGGCAAGTGTATGTAAAACAAAGCTTTTCTCCATCCGGAACGAATTATGGAAGGATATATTTAGTGAGTGATCAATCCGATTTAACACTGCCTCTTCATGGATATTATATACAATTTGGTGAAGCGCTCAGCAATGATGCAATCGAATTGTTCCGGCAAAATGGAACGGCCTCGACATCGATTTGTAGGGGAAAGCCGGCTGGCATTGCTGCTTCATTTACAGTAAGAGTAAAGGTAACACGTGATACTAGCGGACTTTGGAAATTGTATGTGGATTATGCCGGAGGAACGAATTTTGTTTTGGATGCGAGCGGAACAGACGTCATGTTCAACAGTTCTTCTTTCTTTGGTGTTGATTGCACTTATACCGTGACTAATGCCAGCAAATTTTTTTATGACGATATTTCTATCGTAGCTCCCTCTCCTCCGCCTCCTCCGGTAGACGCTACTCCTCCAACAGTTTCAAAAGTATTGACAATTTCTAATAATTCGATTTCAATAGAATTTTCTGAAGCAGTCGACGCAACGTCTGCACAAATCGTGTCGAACTTTTCTGTAAATAATTCGAATGGCAACCCACAGTCGGTAGTGTTGCAACCGGACGGAAAAACCGTAGTGCTAGCTTTCACAAATAACTTTCCAAATGGAGTTCAGAATCAATTAAGCCTATCAAGCGTGTCGGATTTAGCAGGCAACGTGATGATCGCAGCCTCTTCTCCATTTATGTTTTTTCAGTCAATTCCTGCCAATTTTAAAGACATTATCCTTACTGAAATTTTTTCAGATCCAAGTCCACAAATCAATTTACCAACACAAGAATATGTTGAGATTTATAACAGGAGTTCAAATCCCTTTGATCTGGCAGGATGGAAATTATCAGATGGCACATCAACAGCAACATTTGACAGCAAAATTATTTTGCCAAATCAATATTGGATTGTTTGTGCGTCCTCTAATGCAACATTCTTCTCTGGTTATGGCAATGTAATTGAAGTGACCCGTTTCCCCTCGTTAAATAACAGCGGCGATAAACTCACCTTTTGTGAGCCGAGCAACAAAACAATAGATTCGGTAAATTATGATTTGAGCTGGTATCACGATACCGATAAGCAAGACGGAGGATGGTCAATCGAGATCATTGATTTAAATAATTCCTGCTCAGAAGGAGAAAACTGGATTGCCTCAGAAAATCCATCAGGGGGAACACCGGGAAAACAAAACTCAGTGAACGCCAACAAACCCGATCTCACAGGTCCTCAATTGCTTTCTTTAACGCTGCAATCTTCAACCGGTTTTAAATTAACGTTTAATGAAAAAATGGAAAAAGATTTATCAGCTGCAGGTTTTGAAATTACTCCTCCAATTTCATTAACAAACAAATCTTTTGTCAATTTTGCATTGAAAGAAATGGTCATTGACCTAGCTCAACCAATGGAATTGCGGACTTTATACAACTTTTCAATCAGCAACTTTCATGATTGCAGTGGAAATATAATACAACCCGATTTTAGCCGTGCTTCATTTATGTTACCTGAGGCGGCCGATAGTCTCGATGTAATTGTGAATGAGATACTTTTCAATCCGAAAACTGGAGGGGTTGATTATGTAGAAGTCTATAATCAATCCCCCAAATACATTAATCTCAAGAACTGGACGTTGGGAAATATTGAAGAGGAAGAGTTTATAAATCCCAAATTGATTACAGTCAATGATTTTATTTTGCCTCCTTCATGTTATTTGGTTTTCACCTCTGACCCTACCATATTGTCACAACAATATCCCCAGGCGATTCAAAATGTTCTGTTCAAAGCAGCCACTCCAAGTCTGCCGGATAATGAGGGCACAATTGCTTTGATGAATGATGGAAATAAGATCATCGATTATTTTTCATACACCGAGAAAATGCATTCGCCTTTTGTAAAAGACAATGAAGGAGTTTCACTTGAGCGAATATCATTTTCTGAATCTACCAATGATGCAAACAATTGGAAATCGGCCAACACTACCGCCAGTTATGCAACGCCGGGTTTCATTAATTCAAATTCTCGTCCTGAATCATTTTCTAACGAAAACGTGGTTACTCTGGACCCTGAAATCTTTTCCCCTTCCATTCCCGGAAAGGACTTTTCAAGAATCAATTACAAATTTGATCAAAGTGGCAACGTGGCGAACATCAAAATCCTTGATGCAGAAGGTCGATTGATCAAGACATTGGCTAACAACGAAACCCTTGCATATGAAGGCTTCTACCGTTGGGACGGTGACCGTGATGATGGAAGTCGTGCCCGGCTAGGCTATTACATAGTTTGGTTTGAAGTTTTTGATGATCGCGGATCAATAAACGTTTACCGCAAGCGTGCAGTCATTGGAAAGTAGAAATATTTCTTGCCAGCCGAACACTTCGTGTTGGTGTTTTGTTTTCTATTTTTACGGTTTGCATGAACAGCCTTTCCAACGATTCCTATTTAGACGACCTCGATCCAAAAGAATACATTATCATCAAACGTGCTCGGGTGAACAATCTCAAAAACCTGAGCGTAGCGATTCCACGGAATAAGTTTGTTGTGATTACAGGGCTTTCAGGCTCGGGTAAGTCTTCGCTTGCTTTTGATACCTTGTTTGCCGAAGGCCAGCGCATGTATGTGGAAAGTTTAAGCTCGTATGCACGCCAGTTTCTCGGTCGCATGGAAAAGCCCGAGGTAGACTACATTCGGGGCGTTTCTCCCGCCATCGCTATCGAACAAAAAGTAAACACGCGCAATCCAAGAAGTACGGTTGGAACAACAACTGAAATCTATGATTACCTGAAGCTTCTTTTTGCCCGGATTGGTAGGACCTACTCTCCCATTAGTGGCAAGGAAGTAAAACGAAACACAGTAACTGATGTAGTTGACTACATCAACCGGCAAAAAGAAGGAACTCGTGTGATGGTGGCTTGCCCACTGAAAATACAAAAAGGGAGGAAGTCAGAAGATGAATTGAATTTATTGCTAAGCAAAGGTTTTGCCCGAGTACTGATTAATGGCGAAGTCAAATTCATTGAAGCGATTCTAAGCCCTCCTGTCGAGAAAGAGGCGAAGAAAAAACCGAAGGCTAAAAAAATTGAAAGTGAAATTGAAATTCTCATAGACCGCACGTCAGTCAATGCCAGCGATGAAGATTTAACATTTCGACTCTCTGACTCTGTTCAAACGGCATTCTTTGAGGGGCATGGTGATTGTATCATTTATGTAGATAGTTTAGATAAGAAATTTTTTTCTGATCGGTTCGAACTGGATGGAATCACATTCACAGAGCCATCGGTAAATTTCTTCAGTTTTAATAATCCTTTTGGGGCATGTCAAACTTGTGAAGGATTTGGGAAAATTTTAGGCATCGATGAAGATCTTGTCATTCCCGACAAAAGTTTGTCGGTGTATGAGGGCGCGATTGCTCCGTGGCGTGGTGAAGTGATGAGCAATTGGGCTAAACCACTTTTGAAGAACGGAATCAAATTTGATTTTCCTATTCACCGGCCGTACAATGAACTGACTCAAAAGCAACGAGATTTGCTTTGGAACGGTAACGAATATTTTGAAGGGATTCACGCTTTCTTCAAATACCTCGAAACAAAAACGCATAAAATCCAATACCGCGTCATGCTTTCACGCTACCGTGGAAGAACAACTTGTCCGGATTGCCGAGGAACAAAATTGCGCAAGGATGCATCGTATGTAAAAATTGCCAATACTTCGATCACCGATATCGTTTTAATGCCAATCGAGGATGCCCTTGTGTTTTTCGAAAATTCGAAATTGGATGTTTATGACCAAAAAGTCTCCGATCGAATTCTTACGGAAATAAAGTCACGACTTGGATACATGCAGAAAGTTGGATTGGGTTATCTCACTCTCAATCGCGTAACTTCAACTCTATCGGGCGGAGAATTTCAGCGCATCAAACTGGCGACCGCTTTGGGAAGTGCACTGGTAGGTTCGATGTACATCCTCGATGAACCAAGTATCGGGTTGCATCCACGTGACACTGCCAGAATGGTAGAGGTATTGAAATCCCTTCGCGATATGGGCAATACGGTCATTGTTGTTGAGCATGAAGAAGAAATCATGCGGGCTGCCGATCAAATTATCGATATCGGACCTGATGCGGGACAACATGGCGGCCATTTGGTTTTTCAAGGCTCAATACAAGAAATCAACGAGAAGGTTATTTCACATACTACCGATTACCTCTCTGGCAAGGAAAAAATTACCGTTCCATCAGTCCGAAGAAAATGGAAAGATTCTATCACCGTTGTCGGTGCTCGCGAAAATAATTTGAAAAACCTAAAGGTTACGTTTCCGCTTGAAGCATTAACGGTTGTCACTGGAGTAAGCGGTTCAGGTAAATCAACATTGATTAAAAAAATTCTTTACCCTGCTACGGGTCGTGCGAATGGATCAGTAGCGGAGACTCCTGGCAAGTACGATCAACTCACCGGTGATATTGCTAAAATCAGTCATGTTGAGTTTGTTGATCAAAATCCTATTGGAAAATCTTCGCGATCAAATCCAATTAGTTACGTGAAAGCGTACGATGCCATTCGTCAACTCTATGCTGATCAAACCTTGTCACAGCAGCGAGGATACAAGCCATCTCATTTTTCTTTTAACGTAGAAGGCGGCCGATGTGAGACCTGCGAAGGTGAAGGCGAAATCAAAGTGGAAATGCAATTCATGGCCGACATTTTTCTACTCTGTGAAAGTTGTCACGGCAAACGATTTAAGCAGGAAGTGCTTGAGGTAGAACACAAAAGCAAAAATATTGCCGATGTTCTTGACATGACCGTCGAAGAAGGTCTTGAGTTTTTCAAAGATAAAAAACCGGTTTACGAAAAGATACTTCCTCTGTTCGAGGTCGGACTTGGTTATGTAAAACTTGGTCAATCATCAAACTCATTAAGCGGTGGTGAAGCACAGCGTGTGAAGCTGGCTTCCTTTTTAGGAAAAAATTCTGACACGAGCGGAAACATTCTTTTCATTTTCGATGAGCCAACAACAGGATTGCATTTTCATGATATTTCGAAGTTATTAAAGGCAATTAACGCACTCGTTGATATCGGCCACACTGTGATCGTGATCGAGCACAATATGGAGGTGATCAAATCAGCTGATTGGATCATCGATCTCGGTCCGGAAGGTGGAGAAAAGAATGGTGGTCACCTGCTTTTCGCTGGTACACCAGAAGAGATGGTGAAAAAAGGGATAGGTTATACAGCAGATTTTTTGAAGGGGAAGGTTTAGAAAAACTCTTTTGAAGTTCCTCGTATAGAGTTCACTCATCCGCATAAATATGAAAGCAGCTATCATCGGAGCAGGAATCGGTGGGCTTACTGCGGCTATCGCATTGCAACAAGCCGGAATAGGTTTTGAAATTTTCGAAGCCGCCCCCGAATTGAAACCTGTAGGTGCAGGGATAGTAATGGCTTCCAACGCTATGCAGGTTTTTCAACGGCTCGGCATTGAAGAAAAGGCAATTGCTGCCGGCCATGAGATTGTAAATGCCTATGGCGTGGATCAATCTTTCAAATTAATATCCGGATTGGCTGTAAAGGAGAAAATTGCTTCGCTTTATGGAATAGGGAGTTACGCCTTTCATCGCGGACGATTACAAAGGGTTTTGCTATGCGAAATTGATCCAACAAAAATTCATCTTAATAAAAAACTAATCGCTTTGCGTCAAGACAATCAAAAGGTGACGCTGACATTCGAAGATGGGACATCTTCAGAGTTTGATCTGGTTGTTGGAGCAGATGGAATTAAATCAGCCGTAAGAAAGAGCCTATTCGGTGAAGTTCCACTTCGCTATTCAGGCCAAACGTGTTGGCGAGGGATGACCAAATTTACTTTGCCTGTTGACAAGCAATTCAATTCATATGAAATGTGGGGCAAACAAAAGGGCTTGCGTTTCGGGTTTGTTCCAACGGCGCCTGACGAAGTTTATTATTTCACTACTTTTTTTACCGATAGCAATGGCACAGACGAGCCTGGGCAGATAAAGGAAATTCTTCTTCAAAAATATTCTTGCTTTGGACAGATCGCGAAACAATTGATCGAGTCGACGCCAGAAGAAAATATTATTAGATCTGACATCAATGATTTCGAACCCATTCAAAGATGGTGGAATGGACGCATTGCATTGTTAGGTGATGCCGCCCATGCCACCACGCCCAACCTTGGCCAGGGTGGTTGCCAGGCCGTGGAAGATGCTTTCGTAATCGCCATGTGTTTGAAAGAAATTCCTTCGGTAGAAAAGGCATTCGAAAAGTATCAAAACATCCGTTACGAAAAAGCCGTGCATGTTGTAAACTTGTCGTGGCAGTTTGGAAAAATGACAAATATTGGCAATCCGTTACTACAATACTTACGAAACGGACTTATGCGCATGATGCCAGAATCAACAGCGATCAAGCAACTCGATAAAATATTGAGGTTAAATTATTGACGCACCAATGTTGACAACTTGGTTGAAAAGTTGTGCGCTTCTTTTTTGTAAAATATTTTGAATATATTTTACAGCAATGCACCTTCATATCACTATTTCAATAAAGACAGATTGGTCGAACAAACCGGTAAACAAAAAATCATTTTCTACGGAAGGTGATAATAAAGAAGCCGGGATGGTAAGATTGTGGCTTCATAAGATTCCTTCGGGAATACTTGGAGTTATGAAACTGAGGGCAACATCGCAAGGTGGCTGAAGCAGGTTTTAGTTTGGAGGTGTTGAAATAGGGTTGACCGACAGCTACGGTTGAAGGAAAACAGAGACGGGAGTTTATCAAGCAATTGATAACTCCCGTTTTTATTTTTACATACTCTTTGCATCATAACATTGAAAAAACATGAAACTGATACCCATTAAAGAAAAGCTCGAAGAAAATCAGGATTTCATTGACAATCCTGTTTGCAAAGAAGGACTACAAATGACAGTTGAATTCTACAAAAGGATTGGCTTCGTACCACCGTGGATTGGTTATTTTGTAGAACAAGACGGCGCAATAGTTGGAAGTGCAGGAATCAAGGGTAAACCCGTGAATGGTAAAATCGAAATTGCCTATGGAACCATGGAAGAATTCAGAAATCAAGGAATTGGTGGAGAGATTTGCAGAGCCTTAGTTGAGTTATCGTTGAATGCCGATCCGTCAATAAAGGTTACAGCGCGAACACTTCCTGAGAATAACTTTTCCGCCAACGTTCTAAAGAAAAATAACTTTGTGTGTATTGGAATGGTTAATGACCCTGAAGATGGAGATGTGTGGGAGTGGGAGTTTCAAATGAAGTAGTCGAAACTATTTCTGTCTACCAATAATTAACACACCCGCCAAAATACACGCCGTACCTATCAATTGCCAAATGGTGATGGATTCATTTAGAAAAATATTAGCTAAAATAATCGTTGACACAGGCCCAACACTTCCAACAATTGCTGCATTATCAGCGCCGATCCTATTAATGGCTGCCGCCACTAGATAAGAAGGAATCACCGTCGCGAAAATTGCCATTAAAAAACTATAAGCATAAACTGCGATGGGCATATGCAACAGCGAGACACTGCTGAACAAAAAGAAATGCAACAACACTCCGGCGCACGCAAAACTCATCGCATAGCTGTTGAATTTGGACGCCCCTACGCTAGGAATTAATCTGCCGCTCCCAACTATATAGCCCGCATAAGTGAAAGCGCAAATAAAAACCATGACCGACCCAAAAAGGAAATTCTCATTCTGTGGGGAATGCAAATCTACTTCACCAAAAAAAGCGATCGCCAAACCAAAATACGTAACCACTAGGGCCACCCACTGCAATGGTTTTACCTTCACCTTAAAGATGACTGCAGACATCAACAAGGTTAATGTTGGGTAGATAAACAAAATCAATCGTTCTATGCCTGCCGACACGTATTTCAATCCCACAAAATCTAAAAAACTGCTCACATAATAACCGAGGCAGCCGATCAGTGCGACATACATCCATTGTGCACCGGTAAATTTTACATTCGTTGTCTTGTTGGAAGAAAAAATTGCTGCCCCAACAAAAAAAGGAACAGAGAAAACCATTCTTAGTGCCAACAACGTGAGTGCATCCACTGGTGTATCACGATATGCGATCTTTACAAAAATAGCTTTCGTAGAAAAGAGCACGGCTCCGCACAAAGCAATCAGTATGCCTTGTACAAAATAGTAATTGGTATTTGTTGAATCGGATTTCAAGAGGTGTGGAGCGATGAATCAAAACTTTTCGATCCACTCATCAGTTGCCTGTGCAAGAACAGGAATTAAATTCTGTTTTCCACTTTTAAATGCATGATTTGCTCCTTCTAATTTGTAAAGTGTTGCTAACGATAATTCGTTGGTAACTTGTTCAATCAAATTCCAGGTTGCTAACTCATCTCTTGTGCCTTGAAGGAAAAGCATCGGCACCGTTATATCTTTCAAATGCGCTGCACGATCGATCGTTAACTTTCCAGGTGGATGCAGTGGAAATCCAAAGAAAATAATTCCTTTTACAAAGCCAGGCTTGAATTTCGAGAGATATTGAGACGACATCCTTCCTCCAAATGATTTTCCCGAAACGAAAATCGAAAGTTTTGGAAATAATTCTTGGGCTTTGTTAATAGCAACCTCTATCGTTTTATGCGCAACCGCGGGAAAGTCAGGTCGCCTTTTCTTTTGTTCCGTGAATGGAAAATTAAATCGTAGTGTACCGATATTGAGCAGGGCTAATTCCTCTGCTAACGCAGTCATGAAAGGATGATTCATCCCCGCGCCAGCACCGTGAGCGAGAGTAACGATAGCTTTCAGTTGCTCTGGTGAAATTAATTCAGCCGATACATTCCCAATGCTTTCGGAAACTTCAAGTTGTAACGGGGTAACTTTCATCGAAGAAAGTTAATCACAAAATGTAATAATCACTTACTCAGCCTTCAATACCTCTGCCGGATTAGTACGGGCTACTTTTAAGGTTTGTGATCCGATCATGATTGCCGCTATTGCCATAATGCCCAAAACCCCCAAAACTCCATCCGTTAAATTTAAGGGTGCATGATTTACGATCTTGGGGAATAAGAGTTCATTAAAGAAAAGATAAGTGATAGGTAAAGAGATGGTAGTAGCAACACCAAGAAGCACAAAGAAACCTCGCCCTAACAGATATATTAATTTTCCTTCACTCGCCCCCATCACTTTGCGAATACTGATTTCTTTCAATCGCGTTTCTGTCGTAAAAACCACCATACCGAGCAGACCTAACGAAGCTATACAGATAGCAAGAAATGCCAACGAGCCGGCCAGCTTTATCGATGCTGATAATCCGCTAAACGCTTGTTGAATCTCGTCATCATAAAATTTAGCTTCAAATTCATGGACAGGGTCTATCTTTTTCCAGATCGTCTTTATTTTGTCATAAGTAGCTGGTAAATCATTCGAAAGTATTTTTACATTCAAATAATCTGCCTCTTTTGAATAGCGTAACACTATTTTCTCTCCCGACTTGTTGTTGGCGCGGCCGTATTGAAAATCTTTCATGACACCGATAATTCTTAAGTCTTTCCCATCAATTTTCACTATTTCGTCCAAGGCTTTGACAGGATCCTGCTTCGCAATATTAAATCTCTTGAGTACCTGCTGATTTATAATCACCTCACTCTCTTTCGCACTGTCAGGTTTAGGGAAGAAATTCCTGCCCGCAAGCAAATGATGTTCATGAAGGGGAACATAATTTTCATCAACGATATTAAAACGAACATCGGTAGAATCCTCTGGATTATTGGGATTTATCATCGTGGTTCCTTCCATATTTCCCACACTTGTAATCAAGGCTGATGTCGACATTTGTTTTACATCCATCAATTCACTCAATTCCTTTTTCAATAATTCAGCCTTATTGCCTTGGAGACGAATATTCAAAATATTTTCAGTTGAGTAGCCAAGATCGAAGGCCAGAAAATGCTTGTATTGTTTATAGAAGATCAATGCACCCGTGATCAACATGATTGAGATGCTGTATTGAAACACGATTAAAGCTTTGCGAAGCGTTACCTTCCGAAACGCTTTTACCGTTACGTTATTTTTTAATACTTGAATTGCATTGATCTGAGAAAAGAAGATCGCAGGAAAGAAGCCTGCCGCCACTCCAATAAAAATCGCAAATAAGATGAATAAACCAACGAGTGCGGGTGTCAGCTCAAGTAATAACCGTTCTTGCAGATCCGAGTGTATCATTAGAAAATAAGGTCTAAGGAATAGGAAGATGACAAATGCAGCAATCAGTGATAACAAAGAAATAATTACTGCCTCTACGACAAACTGCCCAATCACCTGCCTTTTCATAGCGCCAATCACTTTCCTCACACCCACTTCTCGCGCGCGCCTTAGTGAGCGCGCCACCGAAAGATTGGTGTAATTAAAGCAAGCAGATAGGAGGACAATGAAAGAAAGCCCACCGAAAATCCACAAAAGCGTACCTCCTATAATTGGACTTCCCTGGTTGCTCAGGTTCTTACCCGTCATAATTTCGTCCATGGGTTGCAGCGCCAATTTTATTTTGGTGTTTTTTACCGAGGGGTCCTCTTTTTTGCTCAACGCATCTAAATTGTCTTGAAAGGATGTAAGATTTGCGTCAGCCGGCATCAACACGTAAGCCCAGGAGGACCAAATATTGTCCCATGCCATTTCATTGGAATTATCTTTTTCAGTGATTTCGCGCCCACTCAGTGAAGCCAGCAAATCAAACTTTAGGTGAGAGAACTGTGGCACATCTTCTATAATTCCGGTGACGGTATACTCGCGGTCTTTGTTCAAAATGATTGTTTTGCCCAAAGAGTTCGCGTCACCAAATAATTTCTTAGCCGACTTTTCTGTAAGTACTACGGAGAAGGGTTCCTTCAACGCAGAGGCAGGATTTCCTTGCAAAAGATCAAAAGAAAAGATCTTGAACAAGGATTCGTTTGACCAATATCCATGGAGTGGAATTGTTTTATCGCCAACCTGAAAATCACCATCAAAGCCCCGGTGAAGTATCGCAACCTCCTCCACCACAGGAAAAGTTTCTTTTATAACTTTTGCCGCTCGCAACGAGGTCGTGGCATTAAAGTCATCATCCTTATTGCCTAGATAGGAATATTGACTTATGACTCGAAAGATGCGAGCGTGATTCTTATGGAATTTGTCATAAGAATAAGTGTCCATCAACGTACCGATCATCAGTAGCCCAACCGACATACTGACGCTTAGGCCAACGATGTTGATGGCAGAAAAAAGCTTATTTCGCACAATGTTGCGCCCAGATGTTTTAATGTAGCTGCCAAGCATAATCCAGTTAATTAATTGGTTGACTAATTCAGGTTTCCGAATTGTGTAAAGACGAAAAAATTTAAAGACATCAATGACATAAATAAGCTTCGCTCTTCTTTTTCCTTTCGATTTGATATTGCGTTCAAAATATTCATTCAGATCACCTTGCAAATCTTCAAGTAATTCAGGCTTGCAATACCATGAGAGAAAATGTGCAGCCCATTGTGGTGGTTTAGTTTCGTTGCGTGCTTCCATCAAATTCGCCTTAATGAAAGTTCAGGGATCATACTCCATAACTGATCGCGCACTTCTTTGGATTTTAGCACCGCTGCCTTACCGGCGTTCGTGATTAAATAATATCGCTTGCGTTTGCCCCCGCGTGTTTGCGTTGCTTCGCCGAGTTTACTTTTCACTAACCCTTTTTCTTCGAGACGATTTAGAACGGCGTGCACAACACCAAGTTTCACTAATCTTTTAGTTTGTCGCTCCAATTCATCGCAAATGCCAACGCTATAGGCTTCGTTAACCAATGCGGCTATGGTCAACAAAACCAATTCCTCAAATTCTCCAAGATTAGTTCCTTTCATTTTTTTAAGACTTAAGCAATGAGACGCAAGACTTCAGATATGATTAATTACGTAAATGTATGTAAAATGGTTCGAAAAAATTTCTCCAACTATTTCTAATGCTAGACGGCTATTTTTTGAAATACATCCTTTTTAGCCAAAGCTCAAAGATTGGATCAATGAAGGCAGGGTAAGGCCCCATAAAGTCAAGCACTTCCTTTTGCTCCAATGCCGTTTTTATCTTTGGCACATTGGCAGACGTACCGAGCCCATATTTATTGAGTGTCTCCGCTGAACTGAATTGATCTACTTTCTCCAAAACGGCTTTTAGAAAATTAACCTGAGGATTACTTAAGTTCTCTACCTCTCGCAGGTAAAGTATGGAATTTTCCTGGAGCAGTTCATTCAACGCATCCCTTACAGTTTCGTATTTAGCTATAGAGGATGTCATGACCCAGGTCTTTTGGGCGAGCTGCTGAACAAAGAAAGGATGGTTTTGTACTGCATTTGCAATCTCCTCCGCTGCATCTTTGTCAATTGCTTTCTTGGTTTTTTTGAATGATTGTACAATGTAGGGAATCCAGTGCTCACTGGATATTTTCTCCAAAAACATCAAATCACCAAACTTATAGAAGGGCATGGATTTGTTTTCGAATAAGTCGGTGATCATGTGCCGTTTACTTCCAAACAAACAGTAGCACACATTTTTTTGGGTCTGCCACGAAGCCCTTAACTGCTTTTGAAACTCAAGAGGCTTTTCATAAAACGAGAGGTTTTGAAATTCATCGATGCAGATTATCAATCTGATTTTTTTTGCTTTTGCGATTCGTTCTGGCAGCATCAATATTTCTTCAATGCTTTTTGACGTAGGCTTTACATCCAGTGATACGCTAAAATCATTGATTGGATCAGCCCCAACGCTAAAACGCGGAACAATATTTTTGAGAAAAATTTTTCCGTTGCTCAGCCACTCTTCCCATTTCATGGACGTGCTTTTTAAAACCTCTCTTGAAAAGCATTCATAAAATTCTTTTTCCGTTCTGATATTAAAGAGGTCAAGGCTGCATACTCTTATTTCTTTCTCTTCTGACATTAATTGAGTAACCGCCTTATTGACCAGGGAAGATTTGCCCCACCGCCTTGGTGAAATAAGAATGGTATTAATGCCCGAGCGTAAATTGGTCATCAGTCGATCCAGTTCTTTTTCACGGTTTACGAAAAAGGGGCTATCTACAATACGGCCAAAAATAAATGGAATAAGCTGGTTTTTGCTCATAAGTAACCTAAAGGTAAGTTACAAATTGGTAAGTTACAAATCAGTTAGCTCTGCCTAATGCGCCTCCAACCAGTTCTTTCCTATACCTACTTCAACCTCCATAGGAACATCCAGCAGCACAGCTGTTTTCATCAATTCGATCACCTTTGGCTTTACGATTTGTTGTTCGTCTTGATGGAGATCAAAAACCAATTCGTCATGCACTTGTAAAATCATTTTGGTTTTGAGTTTCTCGCGTTCTAACCAGCGATGAATGTTGATCATGGCAATTTTAATAATATCGGCAGCGCTTCCCTGGATCGGAGCATTGATAGCGTTGCGCTCAGCAAACTGACGTGTGGCCATGTTACGCGAATTTATATCTCGCAAATATCGCCTTCGTCCTAAAATTGTTTCAACATATTCCTTTTCACGAGCCAGGTTGATCGAATCATCCATATAGCGCTTGATGGCCGAAAATTCCTTGAAGTATGACTCAATAATTTCTGCCGCTTCTGTGCGTGAGATGTTGAGGTTCTGGGAAAGGCCAAACGCTGTGCTACCATACAAAATTCCGAAGTTCACTTCCTTTGCCTTTCGCCTCATGTCGGGCGTAACTTTTTCCAACTCCACCTTAAAAACCTTGGCTGCCGTTGTCGTATGAATATCACGACCCGTGCGAAATGCTTCAGTCATCGTTTCGTCTTTTGCGAAAGCGGCAGCAATTCTCAACTCGATTTGAGAATAATCGGCCGACATGAAAAGATAATTTTTATCGCGCGGTACAAACGCACCTCGAATCTGTCTTCCTTTTTCTGTCCGGATGGGAATATTCTGAAGGTTGGGATTATTTGAACTTAATCTTCCGGTTGCCGCTACAGCCTGGCGGTAATCCGTATGAATACGATTGTCAAATTTGCTCAGCATTTTGGGCAACGCATCTACATACGTCGATCTTAGCTTTTCATATTCCCGGAAATCAAGAATCTTTTTTACAATCGGATGTTCATCAGCCAGTTTCACTAAGACTTCCTCACCAGTTGCATACTGCCCCGTCTTTGTCTTTTTTGCTTTATCGAGCAGTTTCAGTTTATCAAACAATACTTCACCCAATTGTTTGGGAGAAGCAATGTTGAATTCTGATCCTGCAAGGTCAAAAATTTCTTTCTGCACCTTCTCGCTATCTTTTTTCAATGCTGCCGACATCCATTGCAGTGCTGCCTCATCCAAAGCAACGCCTTCGGCTTCCATCCCGGCGAGTGCATAAACTAATGGCGCCTCCACTTCGCGCATCAATCGCCAATGGCCACGGGCATGAAGCTCTTTCTCTAAATGTTGCTTCAGTTGAAAAGTTTGTACACACCGTTCACCATAGTTCTTAGCTTCGTCCTTATCACTTCCAATAAGTTGGTAATTCAAATACTGATTACACAAAATACCAAGATCGTGCGAAGCTTCCGGTTCAATTAGATAATGCGCCAGCATGGTATCAAACAAAACGCCTTTCACTTCAATTCCGAATTTCTTTAATGCAAGAATACATTGTTTAATATTGTGACTGGTTTTGGAGATGCTTTCATTAGAAAATATTTCAGAAAATTTTTGAAGAGCCGATGGATCTTTTATAGGAACAAAAAAAGCCTCGCCCTGACCAAAAGAAAACGCTAATCCTTCAATTAGAAAATCAAAATTTGCAGCTTCATTCGTTGCCACTTCAATGGCAATTTCCCTTTGAACTTTCAATTTTTCAATTAAGTCTCTGAGTTCATCATCAGATTCAATTCTTTTATAGTTGGAAATAGATGATTCAATTGATTTTTGTTCAGCCTCACTTTCAGTCAACGGTCCTCCACCAAACATCGAAAGTTGAGATGGTTTATTCTCTTTAATACTTGTTGCCGGCGCAGACGTACCCGTAGCCGCAAAAATTCTGGGTAACATCGTCTTGAATTCCAGCTCCTCTAAAATTGGTCTCAATGATTCCTCAGGGCCCGTATAACGCAAGGCCTCTTCATTAAACTCAACAGGAACATCGGTAATAATAGTGGCCAGTTTTTTTGAAAGAATTGCCTGTTCACCAAATTGTTCAACTCTCTCTCTTTGCTTTCCTTTTAGTTCCGAAGCATGCGCTACTACACCCTCTACATTTTTATATTGCTTTAATAATTCAGAAGCGGTCTTTGGTCCAATACCGGGAATGCCAGGAATATTGTCTGAAGTGTCGCCTTGCAAACCGAGCATGTCAATTACTTGTGAAACATTTTCTATATCCCATTTTTTCACAAACCTCTTTCGGACCAAGCACATCAACGGCATTGCCCATGTATGCTGGTTTATACAGATAAACATTTTCTTTCACTAACTGTCCAAAGTCTTTGTCAGGCGTCATCATGTAGACCTCAAAACCCTCTTTGGCGGCTCGTGTTGCAATTGTGCCAATGATATCATCAGCTTCATAACCATCCATTTCCAAAATTGGAACATTGAAACCACGAATAATTTCTTTCACGGTCGGCAAACCGTGCTTGATATCCTCTGGTGTCGCTTGACGAGTGGCTTTGTATTCCTTGAAAATCGCATCGCGAAATGTCGGGGCAGCCGTATCAAACGCGACCGCTATGTGTGAAGGCTTTTGCTTTTGGATCACCTCAAGAAGTGTGTTGGTAAAACCAAAAGGCACCGAAGTGTTATGGCCTTT
>Ga0207112_1110_pt1 | contig 21574 bp, 23 predicted proteins | sample Alteio_BWMinHeat_72_FD_153549 | JGI IMG/M metagenome (GOLD analysis project Ga0207112, IMG submission 153549) | Enriched cells from forest soil in Barre Woods Harvard Forest LTER site, Petersham, Massachusetts, United States -... | ecosystem: Environmental > Terrestrial > Soil > Temperate forest >...
GCCTTTAGTGGGCGTTATAAAATCAGTAATCAAATGGGAATAATGGTAAATTATGATCAACCGATTACACAACATCCAACAAATAACCCTCATCCGAATATCAGCTTTGGTTTGGAAATAACGACTAGCGCACACTCGTTCCAGATTTTTGCTGGCAACTACGCTTATATCGTCCCTCAACGCAACGCTTACTTCAATCAGAACGATTTTACAAAGAGTCAATTCCTGATTGGCTTCAACATATCAAGACTATGGAACTTCTGAGACTTGAGTGGTAACTTTCTGATTAAATCACTGCAGTGATTGTTAGTCACAGGCAGATTTAGACAATTGTCTTACATTTTGAATTGTAAGACAATTTCTTTTAAAAAACGTTCTTCAATCTCTCGACCATTTCCAAAACAGCGGGACATACCAACGTGTTTTGATAAGTCAAATCCATGATCTGAATCATTTTCTTACGATCTGTATGCGGATACTCACGACAAGCTTTGGGACGTGCTTCGTAGATGGAACAATAATTATCAGAACCGAGAAAAGCGCAAGGCGAAGATTTCAACACGTAATCTTTATCTTCATCAATACGTAAATATTTTTCGATAAAATCGCCCGGCCTCATTCTCAAAAACTTCGAAGCGCGCTCTATATCGGTTGGATAGAAAATCGGGCTGGTTGTTTACAAAATTATCTTTTGACCGAGTGTCGATCACCGTGTTACCAAAATAAGTTACGCTTACGGGCATACTATTGTCCTTAGTCTGACGGAAGATTGAATACTTTGCATTCAAGTCTACTTGCATCGGATCACTGATCGATCCAAATCCTACCTGTAGATTTTTGATAGGTACATAACTAAAGCCTAATCGAATAGTGGCTCCTGCATAAAGACCGAACATGTCTTTAATGCCATTGTTAACCAGTCCAAAACGGTGCTGAAAATCAAATTCGAATGTTCCTTTGACCGGTACAACCACTGTTTGGTTGTCAATGATATAGTTTCCATCAAATGTATTTTTGACGGCTTTCTTTTTTGCCTTGAGTACAGCTTGCACAGAATCTGCTGCATTGTCTTGAGCTACCGACTGTATGTTAAGTACCAGAGACATGCAAGCTAGCGCAAGCATATGTGGAAAATGGCTAATTAGCTTTTTCATATCATTTAATTGTTTTTAGCTCCTTGTTTAATCCACGCAAGCATCAGGTTATTGATATTCGATGGATTGTTGGATGAACCCAGAGGCATTTGAGGAGTTTTTTTGCCAGTGAGATATAGATACACAACACTCTGGTCTGGCGCGGCAATGTTCAGGTAATTCCCGATGGTCAGGGAGACATAAGCCTTGTCGGCCGTCAGGTCAGGTTGCTTTCCACCGGTGTTGTGACACCCAGCCATGTTACAACTCTTGTTAAAGATGGGAACAAGGTCAGTTTTGAAACTCACGGTCTCAGTAACTGCAGGACTGTTATCAATTACTAAAGTCGTGGCATCGTAGCAACTTTGGAATACCATCAACATAACTGTTAAAGAACTTGCCAAAAGTATTATTCGTTTTGCAGTCATGATCTTAGAGTTTAAAATTGAATGACACGACTACTTATTTTTGAAATTGCAGCAATAAGTTGGGTTGGATGCCATGTTGGTTGTTGGATTGGTTCCATACTGCTACGCCAAAGGGTTGGTCATTCAAGCCTGTGAAATCTATATCCTGATTTAAAACGTCGCCGGTTTTCAAAGCGCGCTTGAATTCAACCACCCACCCCGTTCCATTATAGACAGCAACACTGGAGATGTCGGCTCTCTCATTAAGCAAAGGCAAGGCAACATAGGCCGGAACAGCCTTTGCTGCCGTTGGACCATTGACCGCATCGCCTGTTCTTTGATAATCTGTACCAACAGTTGGATCGACCGTTGAATTATCACTTAGTGTCAACACACCGGCTGAACTCACACCAATAACTTTTTTTGCAGTTCCTGTGGTGTCAGATGCCATAATAAAACCAGTGCTAGGTGCATTTGGTACTACCCAAATTGGAACCGCCACAGACAATCCAGTACCATCCAATTTTAAATTTTGTGAATTACTGAATTCTCCTTGCTTTGGAGGACTGACAGTGTAATTGGGACGGCCAGGCCAGGTAGACGAAAATGTACCATTGGGGTAGATTCCGTCAACGTGTCTTCCATTTGAATTACCTCCCGTCACATCTGAATAGGTTGGGCCACCAGCCCAATCTTGATAGTTGTCATCCAAAAGATTAAGGCTCACATCCCTGCTGATGTACCCTAAACGACCCCACCACATATCAATCTTCTCGTTTTGTCCATTGGTGTAGTGGTTCCCGCTGGCATTCGCGTTCATTACTGCTGGAGTTTTTGAATAATCCAAATACGGTGTAAATACGTGGCAGCTAGAATAGCAAGTCTGAGTAATAAATTTTGGTGTTGATGTATTTATGTTCCAGAGCATGGCAAGTTTATCTTCTCCAAATCCCTGGCGTGTCAGAACACCGTTAATGTCGTAGGTCCTGCTACTGGGTTCTTTTTGCCATCCAGTTGTTTTTCCAGCAACATTTAATGCCGGATTAAAATACCAGGGTGAAACAATGATACTTTGTGTAGGATCAGTAATTTCCGCTAAAAAATAAATGTTGTTTGCGTCATACATTGACCGTAGCGTAACGTTATACTGTTCTCCAATGTAGCCCGCGAAAAGACCATTGCCAGGATCCGGCACGGTGGGAGCAACGGACAACTTTTCCGCTTTGTCCCATACTTGATCAATCGCTCCATCAATTGTTGGAGCAGTTGTTGCCTTCATGGAAATAAGGTTAGTCGTGTTCACAGGAACAGGGCCAGTCGTTAGGATTTGATCCTTTTGAGTACAGCTTACAAAGTACCCGACATAACCCAACACAGAAATGGAGATAAGGAATGCAGGCCTGATTTTTAATCCGAAACTTTTCATAATCGTATTATTTAGAGATTGATCAAATGTTCTCGTGTTTGTTTGACGCATCAAATTTGATCCAGATCAATTTCCTGGAATATGATTGTCCATCACCTCAATGCATGAGTTTTGTCATTAAATAATGGTGCTGTCAAAAATTTAGCTTTGTAAATTTGAGTGGGTGGATTTGGATGATTTTATACAATCGTGAAAAGGAATTGCTTAATTCACACATTTGAATGCGGTTGCAGAGCCTCTTGGACGTTGCGGGTTACTTTGGAATCACGTAAAATATCTCCTTTATTTACTTAAATTGTTATGGCGGCCATATCTAACTTTAATTAAAATATGGAAAACCTTAAGGATAATTGGCTCACCGAAGGGCTCATCGATTTTGAATACAAAAAATACCAGTTGCTCGGTTATCTTAAGCGAGTTAAAGATTCATTTAATCGCGTTGAGCTTTACCCGTTTCTTTCCGATCTTGTTTTTCACTACAGAAACCTGATGACCCTTCGGGAAAATAAACTGATGATTGGTGAATCCTTTCCAAAAGAGTTATCTACCGAGCACTTGAAAAACCTGGAAATCAGCTATAGGAAAATTATTGAAGATGACCTGATCATGCAGGAGATCGAATCGATCATGGAGTATGCACTTCCTCAGTTCAAGTCCTCTCTGGATGAAGGCTCTTATATATACGAGTATGTAGAATCTAAATGTGAGATTTCTCCAGTAGGATTAACTTCATTATATGCCAATGAAGGGTATTTGTTTGTCACCCAACCTCCGGAAAAAGAAACGAATATTTATCGCTATCAGATAACTTTTTTTGAACAGAGCAGTGAGCCCATGCGTGGTATTCAAACCACATTTGTAGAAACCACTGAACGGAATTTGGCAAGCACCTATGAAAATATCAAGCTGACGTTGATAAAAAAATATGCTGAGCTGCCCAATCCGGCTGCTTACCTGGTGCTTTCGAAAATAAAATTCCCTTATGTTCAAACGCTGATGCCAGTCGCAAAGCGGTTGTTGGTAAAGGAGATTTCAAATATTCCGATGTAAGAAAGAATAGCGATGCGTACTGGATGGAATTTAGTTACGGATAAAGTATGATCATGAAAAGGTTTATTTTCCATTCCATTTCCATAGTCCTTTTGTTCGCTTCATGCCATAAAGAATCCCCGGTGCAAACTGCAGACGTTTATATCGCAGGCACTTTAATTTCTGACCCATTTAGTGGAATCAAGATTGCAGCCTATTGGAAAAATGGAGGAATGGTTAAACTAACTGATGGCTCGTTTGCCGCAAACACTACTTCTATTTTCGTATCAGGTAATGATGTATACGTTTCAGGAAGTGAAGAAAATTCTTTTAAAGGTACTGCGGCCAAGTATTGGAAAAACGGTGTAGAAGTTTCACTAACTGATGGAACTCATTTTGCGACTGCAAATTCTATTTTTGTTTCCGGTGAGGATGTGTATGTGGCAGGTAACGAAAAAGGCAATTCGGGAAACGATATCGCTAAGTATTGGAAAAACGGAGTCGCGACAACCCTTGGTGGATTAAATACCATCTCTTATGCAAACTCAATCCTTGTTTCAGGCGCCGATGTGTATGTAGTGGGTGCAGAAGTGGTAAATGGAACAACCTATGTTGCCAAGTACTGGAAAAATGGTGTTGCGGTCGTGTTATCTGACGGTACTGAAAGCGCTTTGGCGTATTCTATATTTCTTTCCGGCAGCGATATTTATGTGGCAGGTGCTGAATTCTATGACGATCCTAATATACCTTATTCTGTTGCCAAATACTGGAAGAATGGCACGAGTGTAAATCTTACGGATGGACAAAACCCAGCGGGAATTTTTTCCATTTTTGTATCTGGGGAGGACGTTTATGCTGCCGGTTTTGAAATTAAGGATTTAAACAGCGGTAATAAGGAAGCCAAATATTGGAAGAACAGCGAGTTAACTTCATTATCTGATGGGACGATCGATGAAAAGGCAACCAACATTTTGTTTTTGCACTCCGACATTTATGTAAATGTGATCAGTAGCAGTTCTTCCATTTTGTATAAAAACGGTAAGGCAGTAGCTCCCTTCGATGGCACGAATCCAATGATTCAGGGTACGGCGATTTCTATTTACTAGCTGGTTGAGGTAGTCGACCCAAGCTAATTCAGAGACTAAGAAGTAGAGTGACTACTTTTTTGTGCTATCTGTTTTAGTCTGTGGTTTTTGCAGGTTAGGCACAACGGGGGTAGCTTGTTGTTCCCTGGCACGCTCCATAATCTCATCCGTAGGTGCTGCCGTGTTAGGTGTTGTTAAGTTGGTGGCTAACGAAAACACGATGATAGCAATTGCAAAACCCCATGTGAGGCGCTCCAACACATCTCCGGTTTTCTTGACTCCTATTAAATTGCTGGCACCGGAGCCTCCAAATTGGCTTGAAAGGCCGCCACCCTTTGAATTCTGGGCCAGTACTACTAATACCAATAAAATTGCGCTTACAATGGCAAGACTAATCAATAAAACGTACATAAGTTATTTTCTTAATTCTTCGATTTGGGCTGCAAAGTAAGCCTTTTTCTGGGGAAACTTCCAAATCAGTTTTTTCAAGGCCTCAATAGCTTTCTCCTTTTTGCCTTGTTTTAAAAGAATTTCGACTAAAGTCTCCGAAACTATATTTTCACCAAACTGGGCGCTTGGTTCTGAGAGGTCACCGTCCTGAGTGGGTGTGGCTGCTGATTTGGCGCGTGGAATAGAGGGTTGAGTTTTAATAAATTGATCAATTATCTCGATTTGTTCCTTTTGCTTTTCGCCTTCAGGCTTTATTTTTTTTTTTGTCGATTTAATCTCTTCAATCAGTGAATCGACTTCCTTTGGCTTACTCGTGGCGGATGCCACTTCTTTTTTATCCGGGAGTGGTTGGACTTTCTCTTTCTCCAGCCGGGCTATTGTCATTTCATACAACTTCTTTGATTCTTGCAAGCTTTCAATATCATGTAAGACTTGTTCGCGAAGTTGATCCCCAGCTTCATCGGTGGTGTCTGTAGGAATTTGAACTTCTGTAACTGGTATCTCGGGTTCAGTTCTTTTTCTTCTTGGCAAAGTCATTACGACTTTCAATGCCGATCGATCGGTGCTATAAATCGCACTCAGATGTAGCAATTTTTCTCTTGATGGAAGACCGCAATCCTGGGCAGCCCGGGCTGATAAGTTGTGAATGACCTGACTGTATGGAAATTCTTTAGAGAGCTCTATCAATTCCTTTGCTTCAGCTTCTGATAAAGCGGAAAAATTGGTCAAAAGAGTAAGGAATTGTTGTCGCTCCACGGAGTGGGGTTTGCAGGTAAGTAAATGTAATGGAAAAACCTGCTGGAAACAATATGTTACCAAGTGGCGATCGTGGCATTGAAGATATCGAGCATAATTTGATCTAAGATTTTCTTTTCAAGAGTCTCTTGAACCGAAATTAGATCTTGAGAATTGTCGAAATCGGCATAAAAAGTGAATGAACGATCTTTGAAGCTATTCTTAGCCTCGGCATTATCAACATAGTTTACTCTTAGTGTGATAGTGAGCCGGGTTTGCGCACCATAGTTGGGGGTTGCATTCACCCCAGTGCCTGTGCTTGCCTGCGGTGAGATTGGCGCTGTAGCATAGGTAGTTACAGTCCCGTCAATCTGAAGTTCACCGTTGGTAGGCACTACACGTAAGCTAGAGTTTTGTTGAAAGTAGTCTTTTACTCTGTTGGTAACGGTTTGCCCAAAGTTAGCCGGTGCGAGTTCGGTGTTATTGAAAAATGGATCGACTTGAATTGATTTTGCATTGGTCGATGCCCCCGACAATGAGTACTTGATGCAACCAGGCAATAAGAAAATCGGGCTGACGATCACCAGAAAAACAAGAATACGAATATGGCTCATTTGATTAAACACTAGCTACCAATTTCTTGCACTACTTCTCAAGATCGTACTCCTTAATTTTGCGGTACAAGGTCCTTTCTGAGATACCTAAATCCCGTGCCGCATATTTGCGCTTGTTCTTATTCTTAGTCAGCGCGCGCACGATCAATTCTTTCTCTTTCTTCTGAATCGATAGAGAATCATCTTCCGCCTCATGCACAATATCATGCACTTCCTCTTCGTCGTTAACAGACTGGTTTTGTCCAGGGTTAATATTCAGCATGACGTGTTGGTCGGGCTGGATTTTAGTCTCCTGAATGCCTTCAAACAGATGGGTGTTATTTTTGAGAATCTGTTGTGCTTGTGCCGGATCAGAAAGAATTTCAAGCACCATTTTCTTCACTTCAGTTACATCCTTCTTCAAGTCAAATAGGACCTTGTATAAAATTTCCCGCTCGGAAATATCACTTCCATTTTTCCCGCTAATCACCGCGGGCAGCGTTGACTCTTTCGGCAGGTAGTTGGATAGCGTTGCACCATCAATTTCTTTTTGATCAGGTGATAAAACAGAAATTTGCTCTACCAGGTTTTTCAGTTGGCGTATATTTCCTGGAAACCGATATTTCAATAAAACAGATTTAGCTTCCTCTGTCAGTGTAATTGGCTTCACTTTATATTTCTCAGCGAAGTCGGTGGCGAATTTTCTAAAAAGTAATTCCACATCCTTGTCACGTTCGCGCAGTGGAGGCACATAAATAGGAACAGAATTCAGTCTGTAATAGAGATCTTCGCGAAAGCGGTTCTCATTTACTTTGTTTATCAAGCTCACGTTCGTGGCAGCTACTACGCGCACATCGGTTTTCATCACTTTAGATGAACCTACTTTAATAAACTCACCGTATTCCAACACGCGCAACAAACGAGCTTGCGTGCTCAATGGCATCTCCCCAATCTCGTCGAGAAATATGGTACCACCATTAGTGACTTCAAAATATCCTTTGCGAGCCTCGTGTGCTCCGGTGAACGATCCTTTTTCATGACCGAATAATTCAGAGTCGATTGTGCCTTCGGGTATTGAGCCGCAGTTGATTGCCGTAAATGTTCCGTGCTTTCGATGGCTCATATTGTGGATAATCTTCGAAAAAGATTCTTTACCACTTCCGCTTTCCCCTGTAATCAGCACCGACATGTCGGTTGGTGCCACCTGCAGGGCTACACGGACAGCATGGTTAAGCATCGGCGCATTGCCGATAATACCAAACCGCTGTTTTATATTTTGTAATTCTGTTTCTGTGCCTGTCATAATTATTCCGCTATCTTTCCAAACAATGTTCCCTGCGACCGACGCTCCACTATTACGTTGACGTATTCCCCTTTGTTTTTATTTTCTCTCGGGAAGATCACTACTTTGTTTGCAGAATTCCTTCCCTGCAAAAATTCAACTGAGCGCCTGGAAGTTCCCTCAATTAATACTTTATGAGTTTTGCCTACATCCTGCGCATAGCGAAAACGAGAAATCTCTGATTGCTTTTTAATGATCTCGTCAAGCCTTCTTTTCTTAATATCAAGAGGAATGTCGTCAGCGAATTTCTTTGCTGCCAACGTTCCAGGTCTTTCTGAGTAATAGAACATGAACGAGTAATCATATTTTACTTCATCCATGATAGAAATTGTTTCGAGATGATCTTCTTCAGTTTCCGCGCAAAAGCCGGCAATCATATCGGACGTGATGCCGCAGTCTTCTCCTAAAATGTTTCGGATATTTTTCACCCGATCCAAATACCATTCACGCGAGTAACCGCGATTCATCGATTCCAGCACCCTGCTGCTTCCGCTTTGCACAGGTAAGTGAATGTTCTTGCAAATGTTTTCGTGCTTTGCCATCATGTGCAACACTTCATCGGTTATATCTTTTGGATGCGATGTGGAAAAGCGAACACGCAAATCAGCGTGTACCAGCGCAACCATCTCCAGCAAATTGGCGAAGTTGATGATCTGGTTTACTTCTTTTTTCTCCAGTCGAGCCTTGTTGTTTTCTTCTTCACTCCATTTATATGAATCAACATTCTGTCCAAGCAAGGTTACTTCACGATAACCTTTACTGAATAAATCTTTGGCTTCGGCAACAATAGAATGCGGATCGCGGCTGCGCTCACGTCCGCGAGTGAATGGTACTACACAAAACGAACACATGTTATCGCAGCCACGCATGATGGAAATGAATGCCGTCACCCCGTTTGAATTCAATCGCACAGGAGTTACGTCAGCGTAAGTCTCCTCACGCGACAAAAATGTGTTTACGGCTTTAGCGCCATCATCTACTTGCGAAATCAATTGAGGTAGATCACGGTACGCATCGGGACCAGCAACTAAGTCAACGATTTTTTCCTCTTCCAGTAATTTTGTTTTCAAACGCTCAGCCATGCAACCAAGAACACCGACAATCATCTCAGGCTTTCTTTTCTTATGGCCGTTAATATGGTTGAGCCTGTTGCGAACAGTCTGCTCAGCCTTCTCACGAATGGAACACGTGTTTAAGAAAACCAGATCGGCTTCTGCAATATCAGAGGTGGTATCAAAGCCTTCGCCCTGCAAAATGGAAGCTACGATCTCACTATCTGAGAAATTCATCGCGCAGCCGTAGCTCTCTATATAGAGCTTCCTTTTGTTCCCGGAATTATGGTCAGGGGTCGTTTTGACTTCTTCGGTCAATTCCCTGTTTCTATCTAAAATATCAAGGTCTGTGATCAAATTCTGCATCTTCCTTCCTTTTCGGACTGCAAATTTACATAAAAAATATGTCTTTAGTGACAGATTGGCAGGGGTAGTGAACTTATTAATAATATCGACGAAACGGGATAGGTAAGTGTACTTATTGGATTGAAAAATACCCGATATTTGGTAGCGATAATCAGATCATAAAGGTTTTTTTACCTGCCCGCTTATGTTTTATCCTTGTTCTGATTGAGCGGTATCATTGATCAAACAATACTTAAAAGACGGCAAATGAACGGCAGATGGACGGCTCGTCTATAGGGATGATACGGAGTATCTATGCCGTTGCCAGGGCTAATCTACCTGGCTCAACAGGGAAGGCAGGGTAAACCAATGAATTAGTTAGCTCAGGGTTTCGTTTTCTTTTTCAGTTCTTGCAGTTCAGTAATGTCGGTTTGAATGCCGAGCAGCCCCGTTTGTTTTAGGTGTGGAATGTAAAAAGCTTTTTTTGTTGTGGTCAATGTCCTGGTCTGGCCATTGAGTCTTTCATCAAAGACATAAGTGTCACTTCCCTTCTTTATGATTTCCAATTCCTGGTTTCGCCATTCTTGTGCGGTCTTTGCATCAACGAAATCAAAATCACTTTTTCCGATCAACTCATCGACAGTCAAGTTATGCGCTTTGGCGACATTGGCATTGGCCAATACCATTTTACCTTTTTCATCTTTAAGAAAGATCTTCTGCGGCAATTCATTGAGGATATTAACGACTGTGTCTAAAAGGCCTTTTGCTTCATGACCCTGTCTTTGTATTTCTTCCTGCGTGGCTGTTAACTCTTCCATATTTTGGCGCATCTCTTCTTCTTGCGAACGCATTTCCTCAGTTTGTTGCTGCGTTTCGCTAAGCATGGTCTGCATTTTTGTCGATACTTTTGCTGAGACAATAGCGGAGGCAACGAACTCGCCCGCTTTCTGTAAAAAGTCAACTTTATGCGGTTCGAAAGAGTGGAACGAAGCCAGCTCGAGAATTGCCTCCACTTTTGAATTGTATTTGAATGGGATCATGCACAAACTAGTAGGAGCGGCATGGCCAAGGCCCGAAGCGATTTCAACATGCCTGGCAGGCACCTCTTTTAGAACTACGGGTTCACCATCTACAAAGGCCTGTCCAAGAAGACCTACCCCAATATCGATACGTTTTTCAGTGCTTTTTCTATGTTCGAATGCGAAGCCCGCTGTTAATTCCAGAAAGGGGTCATCAATTACCTCATCGTTGTGAACAAACAGGCAGCCTTGCTGAGCGTCCAGGTAGTGAGACAGAAAACGGGTAGCTTCTTCACAAAGTTTAGAAAGGCTTGCCTGATGCTGGCGCACCAATTGTGAAAACTGAGCCAAGCCTTCATTAACCCAAAACCGCTGCTCGTCTTCCTGCCTAGCGATTTTCATTTGGTTCCTCATCTTAATCAACTCACCGGCAAGAGTATGTTCATTTTTATTAATATTAGTTTGGTCTAGTCCTGACCATCGCACTTCAAAATTTTTGGATGATATGCCCTTGATGAAGGTTGAAGCTTTTTTGAAATTATTAATTGACTGGCCAATGGCATCCTGAAGACTGATTGTTTGACGTTCCTCTTCCTTGTCACCAGGATCAAAGAGGTATTCTCGATTATTTTTTTGCAAATCAAGAAGCAGACGTTGTCGGTCTTTGGTTTCTTTGTTGGTTCGGTAAATAACGTAGGCTAGTGAGGGCAAGCCCAGTGCCATCAGTATTACCTGAATGAAAATATTCCAATCCAAGGCCGATTGATAATCAGCCTGAGCTTTTGCAATTAACGCATTTTCATATTTTATGATGCCATCATTGAATGGTGAAAACAATACCCAAAGATCATAGCCTTTGTCCTGATTCAACAGGGAAACGAATTCGGCTGTATTATCGTGCTCAACCGCAGCTTTCATAGCATTGGTAACTTCCACATAGCTGTTGATCCCTTCTTTTATTTTTTCAAATCTGGCCAGCGCGGTATCCAGTTTTTGTACCCGGAAAAGGCTATCCAGATTTCGAAGGTTTGTCGTGTTTCCGGTCAACGCATTTTCGTAGGGGGAAAGGACTTGTTTGTTTTTAGTGAGAGCATAGCCCCTCAGGCCGAGATCCATTCCCCGAAGGTATTCGCGAAAGATGTTTCCCAAGCGAGTCTTTACCAACTCAGCCTGTTCCTTAATCAATGTGGTTTCCACTATTCGTCTCTTGTTAAGCCAGGTAAAAGTTGTGGCTAAAACGATTAATAACATCACAATGATCATGCTTGCTGAGACAAGCCTGTCCTTGATAATTTTTTGAAAAGCCGTCATCATAACCTTTAAGATTTGGTGATCGGCCAAATTAAAAAATATGGATGATAAATGGTGCATTTTGATTAAGAAGAGTGGCTGAGGAAAATGGCGATACCTCCAAGGCCAATAATAAGCTGAATATTCAAAGTTCATTAGGCGAAGAACAATAAGCTTTTTGTTAAATTTGAATCAAGGTGACTTGGGAAGTTTAATTAAAGAAATTGGACAGCCTTAAAGAAACTCATCACATAAGGGGATATTGTTTTAAAAAAATATTGATTCAAGTGTATGACGATTATAATTGATAAAAACATGTCGAAGGGAAAATTCAAAAACCTTTTGAACCAATCTAAATCAGGAAAAAAAGGAGTTAGCGTTAAGCCATTTGTAGGTAAGCTGAAATGGAAAGGTAATGCTTTGAAAGTTCAACGCTCATTGCGCGATGAACAGTAAGCTTTTCATTGACACCAACATAATCATTTACGCTTTACAGGGTGATAAACACATCGCTAATCTTGTTGATGAAGAGAGATTATCGATGTCCTTCGTTAAAGAAATTGAACTCTTATCTTGGCCCAAACTAAGCGACCTCGATGATAAAGTGATCCGTAATTTTATTAGTGCTTGCAGAATAATAGAATATTCTTCTGGATTAAAAGAAAAAGTAATTAAGGTCAGGAAAAAGTATGGCCTTAAAATGTCGGATGCATTTGTAGCCGCATCCTCAATTTTAGATGACTCCCCACTTATTTCTGCCGATAACATATTTTCCAAAATCAAGGAGCTCCAATTTTTCCATGTAAAACCTCATCGGAAATAGTATGGCACTAATAAAATCAGTTCGAGGTCATTCGCCACAATTTGGAAAAAATTGTTTTCTCGCTGATAACTGTACCGTGGTGGGCGAAGTTATTATGGGTGATAACTGTACGGTGTGGTTCAACGCTGTGGTGCGTGGTGATGTGCATTCGATTACCATTGGCAACAACACCAACATTCAGGATGGGGCCATCATTCATTGTACTTATCAAAAAGCAAAAACAGTGATTGGTAGTAACGTGTCCATTGCCCATAGTGCTATAGTTCATGGATGTACGGTGGAGGACAATGTACTTATCGGAATGGGCGCCATTATTATGGATGATGCTGTGGTTGGCACCGGTTCCGTTATTGCAGCTGGAGCGGTGGTATTGCCGGGTACTAAGGTGGAACCAGGAAGTATCTATGCTGGCATGCCCGCTAAACGCGTGAAAGCCGTGGGCCCCGAAATGACAGAGGTAATAGCCCGTACGGCCCGCAATTATCCCATGTATTCGGAATGGTATAGGGAATGATGGGATAGGAGATTGGGGGTGGGAGTTAGGAGATAGGAGTTGGGATTTGGGAGGTAGGAATTACGGATTACGAGGTGATGGGAGGTACGGGGTGGGAATTACGAATACCAATTAAGAATTAGGGTAAAACATTGCCATTTTCAAATCTTCAAATTATGGCATTGTCAAATTAGCCTTATATTTGCCACCTCAAAAAAACAATTGAATAGATGAAAAATATCTCTCTCATCCTTAACGGGATTTTAATAGTGGCCGTTGGTATTTTATATTTCCTTCATTTTTCAGGCAAGAAAGGCGGAAGTGCATCAACTGTTTCTGCTCCATCTGATTTGAAGATTGCATACATCAAATCTGATAGTGTACTGAAATATTATGATTACTTCAAAGAAATGAAAACCGTTCTTGAAGCGAAAGGCAATAAATTAAATCAAGATTTACAAAACCGTGGCCAAAGCTTACAGAACGAAATCACGTCTTACCAGCGCAACATTAGCAATCTCACTATCGGTCAGGCCAAAGCTTTAGAAGAGGACCTCGGCAAGAAGCAACAGAACTTCCGCTTATACCAACAAAGCCTAGAACAGGAACTGGCAAATGATCAAAACAAATTAACAGAATCTTTATACGGCCGCATCACTACATTCCTAAAGAAATATGCTGACGGAAGTGGCCTTCAGGTAGTTTTCAAATTTGATCAGAGCAGCGATGTGTTGTTTGGTGGAGCAGGCATTGATATTTCGCAGGATGTGATCAAAGGGTTGAATGAAGATTATAAGAGTGAAAAGCTAAATCCGGTTTCCAAAACAGATTCAACAGCTACTAAGAAGAAGTAACGCTTATTTCAAGAAATTAGGAAATGCCTCCCAGCGAGGCATTTCCATTTTTGCGCTAGTTTCCCTACTCTGACATCCATTCTATTTTCTTTAATTTCGTATCTATGATTAAGATCAGAAAGGCAAAAATTGAAGAAGTGCCTGCTGTAAGAGAATTGGCTATTGAAGTTTACAATGACACTTTTGCTGACTACAATACGCAGGAAAACCTGGACGCTTTCTTTAAGGATTCATATGACCTTGAAAAATTCAAGACGGAGTTTTATGAGCCAGGATCTTCTTTATATGTGGCCTTGGATGAACTCAAGATTATTGGTTTTCTAAGGTTGAGAAAAAGTAATGAAGTGGATCAATACTTAGGAACAAACCACCTTGAGTTGCAACGCCTGTACATCCATAGGGATTACCACGGAAGTGCAGTATCTAAAATGTTTATGGATGAGGCTCTGGCAATTGGGAAGAAAGGAAAGTTTGAATGGATTTGGCTTGGCGTATGGGAGAAAAATTTCCGGGCACAGAAGTTCTATACCAAATGGGGCTTTGAAAGGTTCGGTGAGCACGTATTTCAGATGGGAGATGATCCTCAGATCGACTGGTTAATGAAGAAAAAGCTTTAGCCCAAGCGTTATGAAATTGATTTTCTATTTTACAATTATTTAATATCACATTTCAGCCAACATTTTATACCGTTTATCAGTTTAATGAGTCTTGGCCATCGTTGTCAATGTGAAATAAAATTTACTCAACCTGTCAATCTTTCCTTAATACAATCATCCACATGAGGTTTTTATTTTTCGCACTTTGTCTCCCTGCTTTTACTGTAAGTGGCCAACAAAAATTTACGATCAACGGTTATGCAAAGGACGTTGCCAACGGCGAAGCAATGATTGGGGCAACCATTTATATCCAGGAATTGAATTCCGGAACCGCAACCAATGAATATGGCTTTTATTCCATCACTATTCCTCAAGGAAGTTATACGTTAAAGATCTCCTACCTAGGATATTTAACGGCTACAAAGGATGTAACACTCGATAAAAACATTCGCCTTGATATTGAATTGCAATCAGACGCAAAACAACTTCAGGAGGTTGAAGTTTTAGATGATAAGGACCGACCAGCAGCTCAAAACCCAGAGATGAGCACGAGCAAGATGGATATCACTATTATAAAAAAGATTCCGGCCTTCCTTGGTGAAGTTGATATTATTAAGAGCATTTTACTATTGCCAGGAGTAAGTACAGTGGGTGAGGGTGCTTCCGGGTTTAATGTGCGAGGAGGTAGCGTAGGGCAGAACCTTATTTTACTCGATGAGGCTCCAGTTTATAATTCATCACACTTATTAGGTTTCTTTTCTGTATTCAATCCAGATGCAGTAAAAGATGTGAAGCTTTACAAAGGGGCCATACCATCTCGCTATGGAGGAAGGATTGCATCCTTGCTCGATGTTAGGATGAAGGAGGGAAACAACAAGAAAATGGAAGTTACGGGAGGTATCGGAACAATATTCAGCAGACTAGCTGTAGAGGGGCCGCTCATTAAAAACAAGGCCTCGTTCATCATCGCAGCGAGAAGATCTTACATTGATGTGTTGGCGCGACCCTTTGTGCAGGTATTAAAAGACGGTGGTGCATTGAATTTTTATGACCTCACAGCGAAGACCAACTACAATATAAATCCTAAGAACAGAATGTACCTGTCCGGTTATTTTGGTCGCGACAATTTCCTGTTCAGTAAAAATCAGGGATTCAGTTGGGGAAATGCAACGGGCACTTTTCGCTGGAATCATCTTTTCAACGACCGACTCTTCATGAATCAAACGCTGGTGTTTAGTAACTACGATTATCATCTGCAGTTCGGTAACGATGATCAGAACCGGTTTGAGTGGAAGTCAGCGATCAGTAATTATATATTCAAACCGGATTTCAGTTATTTCATCAATAACAACAGTGAGCTCAACTTTGGCGGAGAAGCTATTTACTACAACTTTAATCCAGCTACGGCTTCCGGCATAACCAATGGTACTCCTGTTGATGTGAGTCTTGAAAAGAAATACAATCTTGAAGCGTCGTTGTATTTAGGTCATAGCTTAAAAGTTAATCCATTGTTGTCCATAGACTATGGATTGAGGTATTCCAACTTCACTCTATTCGGAGCAGGCACTCAGTATTTTTACAACGATACAGTTCCTGGTATTCGTAAGACAGTGATTGGATCAAAAGTTTATAAGAGCGGTGAGGTTATTCAAACTTATGGAAACTGGCAACCACGTTTCTCCTTTAAAGGTCAGTTGAATGAGGTGAGTTCCATTAAAGGAAGCTACAATCGCATGGTGCAGTATTTACATTTGATATCCAATACGACAGCATCCAATCCACTTGATGTATGGACTCCTACAACTGCGAATATCAAGCCTGAGCTAGGTGATCAATTTACACTCGGGTATTTCCGTACGCTAACCAAATCGAATACGCAATATGAATTTTCAGTGGAGAGTTATTTACGATTCACTCAAAACCAAATCGATTACATCAATGGAGCCGATTTGCTGATCAATAAATACCTGGAAGGAGATCTGCTATCAGGTAAGGGCCGTGCCTATGGAATCGAATTCTTTGCGCAGAAAAAAACCGGGCGACTTAACGGTTGGATCAGTTACACATTAGGTCGGACTGAATTAAAAGTAGATGGAATCAACAGAGACAATTGGTACCCGACGAGATTTAATCAAACGCATAATCTGAAGGTAGTTGGGTTCTACGAGATCAATAAGCGATGGTCTTTCTCCTCTGATTTTATTTACACCTCAGGTACACCAACCACATTCCCCACCTCACGTGCAACTGTTCAGGGAATCCTGATTCCGTACAATGCCAATGATTCCCGGGGAAATGTAAACTTGCCGAGCTACAACCGTCTTGATGTTGCCTTTCAGCTGCAGGGAAAGGAATTTAAGAAAAATGGCAAGGCCCGAAAGAACAAGGACTATTGGGTGTTTTCAATTTATAATGTTTATGCGCGCAAAAATCCTTTCTCCATTTACTTTTCACAGGTTGATGCACGCACATTGCCAGGTCAGCCTCAACTATCTCAGGCCAAACAGCTGTCGATAATAGGTACGCTAGTGCCGGCCATTTCTTACAACCTCAAATTTTAATTGAAGATGAAATCTCATAAATATAAATTTCAATTTTCCTCTTTAGTTTTGATTTTACTGATCGGATTATTTTCACTCGGTTGTGAACAAGTGATCAATCCAACACTGCAATCAGCAGCGCCAGTGTTGGTCGTTGATGCCTGGGTAAATGACAAATTCGATAAACAGCAGATCATTCTCACACAAACTCAGCCCTATTTTGATGCTGCACAGCCTACGGGTGTTACGGGGGCGGTTGTAACCGTTGAAGACCTTACTAATGGTAACGTCTACACTTTTATAGAAAGTTCGGTCACAAAAGGGGCTTATGAATGGATGCCTGGTTCAACTACGTTTGGAGTAATCGGCCATAAATATAAGCTAAGCGTTTCAGTCAATGGAGAAGTATTTGAAGCCGACTCACACATGGGACGAGTGCCGCAAATTGATAGTATCACCTTTGAGAAAGATGTTCGTAATACATCAAAGGAGACCAGATATCAAGGAGAATTTTGGGCTGTTGATCCAGTTGGTGTTGGTGACACCTATTGGATACGCGCGACTAAGAATGATACTCTCCTCAACAAGCCAAGTGAAATAAATGTTGCTTACGATGCAGGAATTTCTGCGGGAGGTGATGCCGATGGGGTAGAATTTCTTCCTCCCATTCGAAGAGGAATTACGCCTGATAATTCAAATGTGTCGGGTAATCCTTCTCCTTATTGGCCAGGAGATAGCGTGTATGTAGAGATTATGTCTATCACGGTTGCTGCATTTAACTATCTCAACGAAGTCAAGATTCAAACCAACCGACCTGGCGGTTTCTCCGAATTATTTGCGAGGCCAATTGCCAATGTTTCCACGAATATCATTAATACAAACCCCAAAGGCTCAAATGTAATGGGCTTCTTTAATGTTGGTGCCGTGAGCAGCAAAAGCGGGAAGTTCGAATAGTGATTTTGAATGTTCAGATGAAGCGTTCTGCTCTCTTCTGAAAGATGGGGCGGAGGATTGTTCTGTCGAGCAGCACAAAAGCAATCACGACATTCACCATCACAAATATTTTTACCGCTAACTTTAGGTCAAATGGAATTGAAGCAGGTAACAACTTCACTAAATTATTTTTTACAGGGATCTGTCCAATATTAAGAAATGTATGCCATTGATCGAACTGGCCGGATGATACGAGGGTGATTGCAATGCCAGAGGCAACCAATAAACCGACCAGTAACAATAATCCATTTCTCGGTGACAAGAATGCAAATGAAGATCGAGCGTGCAAGTTGGACATTACCTTTTCGGTAAAAGTTTTAGAAGGTTGTTCAATTATATTTTGTTTTTGCAAAATGAAGTGAACAGCTTGTAGTTCTTCCAGACGCTTGTTCAACCCAACATTTGTAGAAATTAAATGATTGATATTATTTCTTTCGGCATCGTTTGACGTGCCATCAAGAAAATTAAGCAATTGATCATCAGTTACATTTTCCATAATCATAAAGTTAACGCTTCCTCCTTTAGAATCCTTCTCAATTCATCGGCAAGCCTTTGTCTGGCGCGATGCACTCTTACTTTTAATGTATTAATATTTTGGTTCAGCATTTCAGCAGTTTCTTCCAGAGAATACTCCTTTATATAATAGAGTTGCACCGCTATCCGATCTGCCTCAGAAAGTTTTTTCATAGCCTGTTCAACAAAGACCTTCTTGTCTTCTCTTTCCATTTCGCTATCTGCTCGTTCAGCGTATTCGACAATGCTATTTTCAATACTTTGAAATTGCTGTTTGCTTTTTCTTTTATAGCTGATCGCCGTATTAAATACGATTCGGTAAAGCCAGGTGCTAAACTTAGCCTCGCGGTTGAATTTTTTCAGGTAATGGAAGGCTTTAATAAAACCATCCTGGGCTATTTCTTCAGCTTCCCCTCTATTTTCAACAACTTTTAAAGCAATCGTAAAAGCGAAGCTTTTGTATTTGTCCACCAATGTGGCATATAATGCCTCTTCACCACCTATAATGCGGTCAATCAGGTTGTATTCCTCTTGCGTTGTGATCACAGCCACTTGGACGCCCATTTTGATTTATAAGTTACATCTTACGATGTAAAAAAGGAATACATTCTTTGAACTGACCTGTAACCGGTAGTTAAACCATCGCGTCATAGGGCCAGAAACAAATTAAAACTTAAAAATTATGGAAGTTGCAATTATGGGAGTAATGATCCCAATCATTGGTACGATCGGCCTTTTCATTGCTGTTATTTACATCCGCAAGTTTCAAAACATGGAGCGCATGGCGATAATTGAAAAGGGTCTAAACCCAGATATCTTTAAGAAGGAAAGCACGTCAGCAGGTACGTTGCGTGGGGCGATGCTTTTAATTGGAGCAGGACTTGGTTTGTTGATGGGGTATTGGCTGGATCGCGCCTTCGATATGGAGGAGGTCGGCTACTTCGCCATGTTGTTTATTTTCGGAGGTGTTGGGCTGGGTATTGCTTATATCCTAGAGGAGAGAAAGAATGCGAGGAAGTAGGGATGATGGTTGCCAGTCACCAGTCGCCGGGTACCAGTCACCAGTCACCAGTTGCCGGTAGCCGGTTTCCGGTGGCTAGTTGCCGGTTAGGCTCTTTTTAGTTCGATGATAGTTAATTCGGGAGGCATGCCAATTCTGCCCGGATAGCCAAGGTAGCCAAAGCCTCGATTCACATATAAATATTGGTTGTCTTCCTGATAAAGTCCTGCCCACTGTTTATAGACATACTGACAAGGGCTCCATTTAATATTGGCAATCTCCACTCCAAACTGAAAACCATGGGTGTGACCAGAGAGGGTAAGGTCTATATCTTTATGATTGGGTCTGACGATAGCATCCCAACTTGTAGGATCATGTGATAAAAGAATTTTTGTTGCGGCATCATCCGTGCCAGCATAAGCCTGATCTAATTTTCCGTATTTTGAGAAGCGTCCGGCTCCCCAGTTTTCAATTCCAATAATAGCTAGTTTATCGCCACCTTGCTCAATCATTCGGTGCTCGTTCATTAACAAATCGTAACCAAGAAGTTTATGAGCTTCGATTAAGTCAGAGAAATTCTCTTTCTTCGCTTCTTTTGATTGCCACTGGCGATAATCACCATAATCGTGGTTGCCTGTGATTGAAAAAACACCAAGCGGGGCTTTTATTTTTTCGAAGATGGGAATGTAATCTTTAACCTCGGATGATTCATTGTTCACTAAATCTCCGGTGAAAAAAATCAGATCAGGCTTTTCGCCCATCAGCATTTCGACTCCGCCCTTTACCGCTTTCTTATTCCAGAAACTGCCCGAATGAATATCCGAAACCTGACCAATTCTAATTCCGTCAAATGACTTTGGAAGATTTGGAATTTTTAATGTCACACGCTTGACGCGATAGTCGTGAGCACCTGAGATCACTCCATAAACAGAGAGCCCTAACGGCACTGCAGAGGCCACCAATGCTGCCTTTGAAAGAAATTCTGAACGAGTGATGGCTTCTCCCGGTAAGTTGGTTGAGCTCTTAGAAAAATATTTTGCTACCCAACGAACGCCACGTTGCAAATCATCAACAAATAAAAAAAGAACAGCAAAGATCTTGGAGAAATATAATATGGCAGAGCCAGCCAAAATGTAAATCCTTAAATAATCTGTGCCTTTATAAGGATCGCTGAAAGTCCACCAAAGTAAACCTGAAATACTTATTAATGTGGGAAACCAAAAGCCATACCTAATCGCCTGTTTCGAGAAAGGTGACCATTCTTTGCTCACATTAAGCACTGCCTGGAAGACATAGGCATCAATTAATAGAAAAATGGCAACGAAAATAAATAAGGTCATGATACGGTTTAGCATAATGAAAATGATCGTCTTGAACTATCAAGACGATCATTGAGGTAATTTATTTTAAGCCACTGATTCCTGCGCCGGAGCTTCCTCCGAAGAAGCCTTGCGTATCCATGCAATGAATCGAGCAAGGCGTTCTTTGAACTTTAACCTCAGTAGATACATCGCTGGCACAAAAATCAATGTCAGGAATGTGCCAAAAATTATACCGAAAATCATGGTCCATGACATTGGCTTCCAGAACGCAACGTTGTCACCACCAAAGAAAATATGCGGATTAAGATTGGTGAACAGCGTAGCAAAGTCAATGTTAAGACCAACGGCCAACGGCACAAGCCCTAGTGTGACAGCCATTGCGGTCAGCAACACGGGCGTCATACGTGTCTTGCTTGCTTCGACGATTGCTTCTTTCACTTCCACCCCCTGAGAGATGAGAAGATCCGTAAATTCAACCAACAAGATTCCATTTCTCACCACAATTCCTGCAAAAGCGAGCAAACCAACACCGGT
>Ga0207112_1099_pt2 | contig 21457 bp, 19 predicted proteins | sample Alteio_BWMinHeat_72_FD_153549 | JGI IMG/M metagenome (GOLD analysis project Ga0207112, IMG submission 153549) | Enriched cells from forest soil in Barre Woods Harvard Forest LTER site, Petersham, Massachusetts, United States -... | ecosystem: Environmental > Terrestrial > Soil > Temperate forest >...
TTGGCGAGCTGATAGTAGATCGCACGATCAGTGAGATAGACCGACATTACAATCAGAAGGATCCAGATCAACGATTGCGTCATGCCATGTAACGCAACACGCTGGTGTGATTGGACCATTGCGATCCAAGTGGCATAACTATTCCCCGATTGCTGCTGGTCTCGGATGCGCCTGTCCAGATCCGCCAGGTTCTTCTGGTCACCGGAAATTACATGCAAGGACTGGATCGCATTGCGCGCAGTGCCTTGGGCTTGCAGGTTTGCGTTAGACTGAATGATAGCTTGCCGGTTGCTCGGCGGCTTACTCAGCTTTTCGGCGTCGACCTGTTTTTCCAGTGAGTCGTGGGCTCGGGTGAGCACAGCAACCTCTTGGATGGCTTCGTCGCGCGCTTGTTGCAACGGGGCTGCTTTATTACGCAATGCGCGCCAGGCAGCAAATTGCGCCATGGTGTTGCCCGCCTGGTAATTCACTTCCGACTTTTTCTCAGCGGCCTGCGCCGGCTTCTCGTCGGCCGTATGCTCAGCCGCCTGATGCTGGTCGAATTGGCGCTGGATTAAGCTGCCGGGGTCGGCGCCAGACCGCACCAGATCTTCTCTGGCGTCATTCAATTCATCCTGATCAAGTTCCAGTTGAGCCTGGGCTACGTCAAGCTGCTCCTCGAGATTGCCTTGACGCGCGCCTGCCGCAGAGGCCAGCTGCTTCTTCAGTTCATCAACAGCAGTTTGGTCTGCTTTGACCTGCGCTTCGGTCTGGCTCGCGTGCTCGTAGAATCCGCGGTTCTGAGGCTTGTTCTGGGGAGGGTGGTCCGCGGCATCGCGCAATGCATCGTGGAAAGCCTGATCCACCTCATTGTCGGCGAATTGCACCGCCATGGCTGCGACGCGTTGCTCGTCCGAATTGGACGCCAGCTTGGCCATAGCCCGCGCGGTTTGCAGCGGGTGTTCGTCCACCAGTTGAGTCTGATCGGTCACGGATTCCGAACCACTAAAAGATTCGGGCACGCCCAGATTCCGAGTCAAAATGGACGCGATGACGGCGGCCAATACCAGAATCAGCAGCCCTATAGCGATCAGCCACTGGCGAAATTTCATCCACGATTCCATTTATGCGTGACGAATCCCACAAGTCGCGCAGGACCTTCGTAGTGGGGTGTAGTTGGATCTGATTCTAGAGACTTTTTATGTCGCCAGTCCAGTCCGCTCCGGAAAAAACTCTACCGCCCTACAGTGTAGGTCTGCGATGTTGCGCGTTGAGTTCTCCTCGGATTCGGGAGTAAACCCCAGGCACCGTGAAACCCCAGCTTTCATTTCACATTTCTTTGGGCGGCATTGAGGGTGCTCGGCTGGCTGGCGCTTTCGAGATTGACGCAATCAAGTTGCTAGAGAGTAGAATCTCGCCAAGCCTGGAAGGGGCGATGCGGGGATGCTTCCTCTCAACCAAGTTTTACTGCGCTTGACGGTGGCTGCATTGCTGGGTGCTGCAATCGGTATTGAGCGCGATTTGCGCAAACGACCTGCCGGGATTCGCACAAGCCTGTTCGTGTCTCTAGGAGCGGCATTATTCACGATTCTTTCGGGGGTGATTGCCCAACGTCTTGGCGACTCAGGCAGCACGCGAATCGCTTCCAATATTGTTCAAGGAGTCGGATTTCTCGGCGCCGGTGCGATCTTGCGCGACGGCGGAAGCATAGTAGGCATGACCACGGCAGCGACGATCTGGGTCGAGGCCGCCATCGGCATGTCCGCGGGCGCAGGGCTTTATGCGGTAGCAGGGTTTTCAACCGGGCTAGTGCTGTTTGCGCTTGTCGTTCTGAGCTGGTGCGAGCAACGCTTCGGCCTTAAAGCACGCGTGATGGGTTTCCGTATCACAGCGCGCCAATCAGAGGCCCTTGCCGGAGAAGTGCAGCGGCTCCTTGCGGAACTAAAGATAAGCACACAGCATTTCCGCGTATCGATGGCAGGAGCGAATTCCGTTGTTGAGTTCCAGGCCGAGGTAAGTAACAGCAAGCAAGAAACCATTATTAGGCGGTTGCATCGTGACGGTCTGATCAGCGAGGTCGTGCCGCTGCACGAATGATGCGCCGGTCTCTACGCTCAATGTTGTTTCTGACGTTACCTCGAGGATTTGGGGGGTTGTGAATCAAGCTCCAATATCGGTCCGGGCTGGAAGGCGTCGAGTGCGGATGGCTTTAACGAAGATTGCGTGGTCGCTCTCGGTCTGGTCGGCGTAATCCACAGCGAATTTCGCAATCGCTTGGTCGAACGTATCGTTTTTCCCCAGGTAACCTGCAATCTGGGCTGCATCTCCCGTCCGGGCATGTGCCCGCGCCAGAACCTGTCCGCACAGCTCGATGTATTCGATCCAATCCTGCTTGGGCATACCTTCCAGATCCGTCGTCATCTTCATGTCGCGTAGCTGCCGAAAATAATAGTCGTGCCCTTCATCGTCACGCGTCCACCCCAGAAAAATGTCGCTGGCCGCTTGCAACATCCGCTGCCCGGTGACGACTCGTTCGCCGTGGTTGGCATATCGGCTCTTGCCTGCATACGGGTCGAGAATGGAAGGGAGCGCTTCTTTGAACTGGAGGAACAGTGGGTCGTTCTGACTCGCCATGAGCAAAATGATCGCGCAGCGGGTCCCGATGCTGCCGATTCCTACGACCTTTCGGGCAATATCGACGATCTGATAGCGATCGAGAATTACGCGCCGCTCTTCCGGCAGCGTCAGCCGATAACGGTGAAACATTTCTCTCACTCGTTTTCCGAGCTTTATCATCTGGCGGGGGTGATAGACAAGCGGGGGAATATCAATGATGCGCGGTCGGCCCTTCACGACCTTCGTTATCCTGGGGAATACATGTTCCGCTGTCTGTAATCTTGCTTTGTCCTCAGCCCGCTCCCAATACTTTTTTGCTGCCGTGGTTTCCGCTTCCTCAATGAGGATCCCGGCGTTGAGTTGCGAGTACCAGACTTCGAGCGCGCGCATTCTCGCATATTCGCCCATATGCTCGCGATAGCTTTCGACTGCTACGAGCACAGCCTCCGAGCAATGCCGTTCTCGTGCCGCCATCTGCCGTCCCGCGAGCACGATGCTGGTAGCCAGTCGTTTCACATCCCATTCCCACGGCGCGTGCAGGGTTTCGTCAAAGTCGTTGATGTCGAACACGAGCTGTCGTTCCGGCGAACCGAAAGCGCCAAAGTTGCTGACGTGGCAATCGCCACACGCCTGCACGCGTATTCCGGTTTTCGGCGTCCTTGCGAGATCCGCTGCCATCAGGGCTCCCGCGCCGCGAAAGAATGCGAACGGTGAGTGCTGCATCCGGCCGTATCGGATCGGTAAGAGCTCTGACAATCTTCCGTGATCCGCATTCTTCAATAATCCAATTGGGTCGGGACGATCGGCCGGGCGGACCCACTTGGCGTGGGAAGCTCGCGGCACGCTCTTACGTAGCGCTTTTCCAGCAGTGAGTCTTTCATTGACTGTGGGACCGAGAAACCTCGAGGCCAGACGCATAGTTCGTTCGACCTTGGTACGTACTGTCTTCACTTTATACCGGGCTCAACTCGGCCCGCTTCGAAGGCTTCGCTTTTCTGGGATGCCTATTATACGTCTGGCGAAATCACTTGAGGAATGCGGGGACCAGGTCAATAGGATCATGGGTCAACATGTGCAGACGACTCTGGGCTACAAGAACATCAGGCATAAGGCGGAGATCCTGCCACGCACGTTCGCCAAGAGCATCAGGACGTCCACGCAGTCATCGTCCGTTACGATGGACGGGCAAATCTATAGCGGGATAGGTGGATCTTAACTCTTGGATTGTCGGTAACTCGGCGACCAACCGTTGTTGGCGTAAAATCCGGGTTCTAACATGTACGCGCAATATCACCTAGATGAAGACTAACCTTCTTGTTGGCTTCGTTTCGTAATCCGAATCACAAGCATCTCCCGTCGAGCCGTGATTCACGAAGAAGCCGCCAGGCCCGACGTATTCGCGACACTTGTCTGAGGTGGCCTCATGACCTACAGCTATACCCAGATCAGCCAGTACCTCTCTTGTTATGTACTGGGGTTACTCTCGCAGTAACCTCGGTAAGCGCGCCAGGAACGTTGCGGCGCGTAGGAAGCAGCCGCCCAGCTGAAAGGGCAATCTGGGCAGTCCGTTGAAGGGCCCACTCACGCTTATCGTTGCTTCAATCGGGTTCGGCCAACGATTGCGGAGATCTCTCAGCACACCAGCCGGGTGGCGTAAGTAAGTGGCCATGGCAGACTGATACTTCATAGGCGTTTGGCAAGTCGGGTACGGCGCTCCCCACTGCTCTAAGACCTCGGGAAGTAGCCAGCGGGGCAGTCGTTGGGCCCTCTTGGCTACCGGAGTGTCTTCTACGCTCACCCCGAACAACTGGTGCGCAAGACCTATGACACACGCCACCCAGTCCCCCCTTTGCCGATTCCCGCCCAAGCAATGGTCCCAGTTAAATGCGGGAGACCGCAGCTCCAGTGCTACTGCGATGTCACAGAGCCACAAAGGGCGCCAGGCTCCATGGCGCAACAGATGCAGGCATAAAATACGCAGGTGATCCTCTGCAGACAAAACACGCACATCCACTCCACCAAGTCGTACCAAGAACGAATGAGCGTACAGTTCGTCCCAACCTCTTTTATCTAGGCCGGCGAATCCGCGGTGCAAATCTACAGCATACCTCCGACCCTCAGGACTCTTCAGCACAGTCTCGGCCAGCGCGTACTGCTCTTCCATCACGCACAAGTCAATATCTCCATAGGGTCGCAGACCGCTCTCCGGGTATAACCGCGCGATGGCCCAACCCTTAACTAACACTGGCACCACGCCGGCCGAACCAAGAAGCTCAATCACCTGCTGGACGGCGTGTTCGCGAAGGGCGGCCTGTAGAGTATGAAATCGATAGGCTTGTCGAAGCGGAAAAGATACTGGATCGGTTTTTAACTCGGACGGACGGACTCGCCACCAGCCCAAAGCCCCAGCCCCCGACCCGAGCAGCTGCGGAATAACCTCAGCCAAGTCCTCTATCGAACTGTCCAGGATTGGAGGAGAAAGACGCCACGCCCCAGTAAGGGCCGCAGCCACAAGACCGCCGGGTGATCTGCTATGTAGCCTAACCTTTTCCGTACCAGTTGCCCCGACCTATGGTTAACATATTCCTGCGCAAAGATTGGCCACGCAGGTACAGCCTGGGCAGCAAGCAACAGTTGCGCAGGACATGGTCACATGAGCACAGCTGGCCGCTTCCACCACAGTCGGGGCGAGGATCGACGTGATCAACGGCAACGTGATCCCAGCCGTCAAACCTAGTCGTCGAACCAGTTCCCGTCGAGACAACCTGCCTCGCGGGGGTCGGATTAGCCGCTCTTGCAGCAAGAAGGATTTCTCCAATTGGTCCAAAGCAAACCAGACCAATTCCTCATCGACCGGGGTTTTCAACTCCGCTTGCAGAAGTCGGACCATCTCTGCCACACTGGTCTCGCCATCACAGTGCCTCCAGACCAGGGCCGCCATTGGATTTAAACAATGAGCCTTGTCTCGTTTCAAGTCGTAAACCAGCACCTCATCGGGAAGTTCTTCGATCACTAACCCCTCTTTTCGGGCCCGGGGCGCCAGTGGCTTTCTTTTTTCCTGCATAGGATCTCCAGTTCCAGCATCTCGTTGCTTGTATGTAACGTTGGTTAGTCGTGACCAGAACGACCGTTCACGTTGGCATCGAGTCTTTTCAAAATGGAGTCAACCACCCCTTTGGCTTCCCCGCGGACTCCATTAAGCACCGGCGCATGCAAAACGACTCGCCGCAGAATGGATAGCGCGGATCTTGGCCGTCGCCGGGCCGCTACTGTGTGGGCTAGCAGAGCCAGTGCCCCGTTCCCAAGGGAAAGCCGGCGTGGTCGCCAAGTTACTCCAGCTCTAAACTCACTCACGATAACAACACCGACCGGTAAGGTAGCGACGCCAGCGCGACCACCGAGAGCTTCCACCGGATATTTCTTCGGCCGTGTAGACGACGTTTCCCCGCGAATCGATAAGGGTCTTGCATAAGGATGCACGCGGCCACGCGGGTCCAACAGGGCATATTCATCAGAATAATAGGTCGCCCCTGCCCGTACCAGCTCTGCGACAAGCGTCGTCTTGCCGCTGCCGCTGCGCCCAGGGATGAGGATAGCTCGTCCCCGCCAGCCGACGACCCCGGCATGCACAAACAACCGCCGTGGGGCTGCTCCCGCAATATGACGCTGCAGGTCTGATTCCAACACTTCAAAAACCTCATCCGGCTCTAAGGTCCGAACCAGTTTGTTCCGATCTGCATACAGCAGGCTAAAGCGACGAACGCGGGCGCCTAGGTTGGCGCATCCCATCACGACCGAGTACAACCGCTCAACCACAGGTGACGGAGACGGCTTCCATCCCGGCGGAAGATAGCCCAAAAGCCGTTCGAGCGCTGCGGGATCGTTCACTCGAACTCCCGCGCGAACTCCGAAGGCACTGAAGGAAATCCCGGCCACCCAACCTAGGCGGTCAATTTTTTCCATTCAAGCCGAGGTCTGCCTTAGTCGAGGCAAATTCAAGGTCCCACCGATTACCGATCTGCTGTTTATGCAATTGAGGTCCATGAGGGCTAGCCGGAGTTCCTTTTTGACTTCGAAAACGGGCTGATTCTACACCCATGTCGCCTGTTCATAACATTGTGAAAACGATTTTCATCCGAAGCGACCTTGAGGCTCTGCGATCCGCCCCAGCATTTCCGAAAATCGCCCGATGTCGAACCTCAGTCTTGCGACACCTCTTCTCCCTCACGAGGCAGTGTTGCGAGGCGAGAGCGCGCTACTTGATCTGCGCAGTCTGTGAGGCCACAGCCAGCCACTTCCCATTGCGCTTCACAAAAACATCAGTCCACACGTAATGGTCGCTGGATTTCTTGCCGTCAGTCATGGTGATTTCATCGTCCGTGCCGGTGACCACGGCGGTGTCGCCGAAGACTCGGACTTTCATGTCGCCCAGCGTGGCGGAGACAATGTGGGCGGTCTTGATCTCAGCGGCTCTCTCGGCCTTGGTCTGGCTCTTGCCGTCGGGGCTGATGGCCATCCAATCATCTGCCACTAACTTTTCGAATGCTGCCGCATCGTGATTTTTCTCGGCGTTGAGCCAGGCCTGTTCCATGGCCTGCAAAGTTTGCGAGATGGCGGCATCGGAATCGGCTTTGGGCTGCTCGGCCTGTACGGGCACCGCAGCGGCAAGAACCAAACTGAGGAAACAGATGTGCGGAATGAATCGTCGTGGCATAGCGAAGTTCCTGTAAAGGATCGGTATTATGTGCCTAGCAAACCAGACTCAAACACCCGGCTATAACTATACCTCTGTCGGGATGGCTCGTTCCCAGGAACTGAAGGAAGTCGGATGGACGAAAGGACTGGAGTTGCCGAAAGTGGCGAGGAGGGACGGTCAGGAGTTCGATTGTGCAACCTGGCTGCACAAGGCGCGCTCACTGCCGAAGGATCAGTTCAAGCGGGAAGTGGAGAAGGAACTAACGGGGCGGGAAGCGGAACCTTGGGAGATTATCTACTTCAAGCTGTACAAGACCCAGATCCCGATAGTCGAGCAGGCGATTGAAACGGCGGCTCTGATGCTGGGCACGGACAAGTCCCGAGGTTACTGTCTGGAGATGATCTGCGCGGACTTCCTAGCGGGGGCAAACCTAGACAATGAGAACCCAGAATTAATGCTGCAGTCAATCAGACGATTTTTCAAGTTCCTACCCGGTGAACAGCGGCACGCTTTCTTGGCGCAAGTGAACGGGCAAAATTCGTGAACGCAATCCGAACAAAACATTCTCGCCTGCGGCTGGATCCAGAATCTTACAAGCGTCTTTGTAGAGAGATTTTGCAGAGGGATGGATGGAGATGTCAGTCCTGCGGCAGTCTGGGCAATCTACAAATCCATCATAAGGAATTTCGCAGTCAGTCCGGGGATGACACCGAGCAGAATCTGATTACTGTATGTTCTGCTTGTCACGATGGTCTGCACCGAGGCGGCTGCGATTAATCCTTCCCAGCGCGCGCGAGGGTTCGACGGCGCCGTCAACGACTCTACTCAGAAAGGCGCGGCACTGCAGAACGCAGTGCGGGTCGAAACAGCTTGCACTCGTTCCAACTAAGGACTCGCCCGTTCAGCCGGCTTTCGCTACCAAGGCCGTCCTCTCCCGGCCCGAGGACACGACTTCCGCAGGTTGACTCAGCACTCGAGCGAGCGCGTCTGCCAAAACAACTGGGAACACGGAGGTTAGAAGGTTAACGTCGAACTGCAAGTCACGCGTGCCGTACGTCCGATATAGCGTCATGGAGCCAGTGCGGCGGTTGTTTGTCGCGACAAGGTCCAGGTCAAGACTCCACCCTGTTGCCCTTTCGCGAATGAAGCTAGCAGGTTTTTTCCACCTGAGATAGGGCTGTTCTTGCAATTCGTAGTTTCCAGGCAATTCGTCAGGCAAACCATGCAAGCATATATCGAAGGCATCAAAATCGTTGCTGCTGAAAGCGCCCTCGAGAATGCGACAAAGCTGATCGTAGTTGGAAGTCACTCTCAACTCTTCGATCGCGCGACGGATCGCGAGGTTGTTAATGAATATCTGCGGCTGCTCGACCGTACGTCGGGCGACCCGGCGGAGCTCGCCAAATTCCAGATAACCCAAGTGCTGCACACCGAACCACACGCCTATCCCGACAACGGCGAGCACCAAGCCTAGCGTGCTTCCAGTGGGCCACAAAAGAAACAGGCTGAGTAGGGCAAACACCGCAGAGACGGCGTATAGGACAACTACGACCTTTCGATCCGACATCCCGAGCTGGAGAAGCTTGTGGTGGATGTGCTCGCGATCGGCAGTGAACACGGGTTTGCCGCTGATCAGACGGCGGATTATCGAAAGCGTGGTTTCCAGAATCGGCAACCCAAATGAAACAACCGGGATCGCCACCGCGATCACAGTGGGCGCCTTCTGCGTGGCTCCCTCGAGAGCCAGGGCACTAAGCATGAATCCAATAAAGAGGCTTCCGCAGTCACCGAGGAAGATCGTCGCCGGATTAAAATTAAATCTTAGAAAACCAAGGATCGCTCCAGCCAGCGCAATAGTCAGCAACGAAACCAGCGTTGAGCCGCTAAAGATCGCCACCACAAAAACAACCAAAGTGGAAAACAAGGCAGAACCGGCGGCTAGACCATCCAGACCATCGATCAGATTAAAGGCGTTTGTAATCCCCAGAACCCACAAAATGGTGATCGGAAGCCCAATGGCCGAGCTGAAGTGGTGGCTACCAAACAGGACCGGTAGAGCAAGAATCTTAAGCCCCCCGGCAAACAGCATGACCGCCGCAACGGCTTGAACGGCAAACTTGAAGTACGGGCCAACCGGGCGCATGTCATCATAGATCCCAAGTAAGAAAATCAGCGTTCCCGGTATGAGGATGGTCAGCAGTGACCGGAAGGAAGTCACTGAAATAAATTTATGGAAGTACCGGCTCGCGATCCATGCAACAGCAACACTGGTCAGGAATGATAGGTATATGGCCACCCCGCCCAAGCGGGGCAGCGGGGTTTGATGCACGTGGCGGTCATGCGCTGGCCACAGCCAGCCGCGAGCGGTCGCACTTGCGCGGACCATCCTCGTAAAGACAAAAGACAACAGCAACGACAGTCCGAAGATTCCGAAGTATAAAGCGGTCAACCAAGCTCCTCACGGCCAAGGACCGAGGCGAAGACAGTGCTGTCTTCCACTCTCGGCAATCTGCTTGGGCACACTCCGCTATCGACAAGCTAAGACGAACGATTTTGCAAGTGGCGATGTCCGAATATACCAAACCTGAGCGAAGGGTGGCAGTGCCCGTTTTGACATACCTGTGGAAATTTAAATACACGATTCAAAACAGCACTGTGCGGGTCTCGAGGAAAGAATTTCGCGCAGCTCTCAACAGGCCGCCTCGTAAAGAGGCGCATGGGCCCATGAGATTTGAGTTGTTCCAGAACAACCGGCGGCTTAAAATCCTTAGGAGTGATGCAACCCCATCCGAGTTTTCTTCAGCAGTTTTCGACCTTAATCGCCGTGCTTGTCGTTAGCGGCTTGCTCCAATTGACCCTCGCACAGAGCACCGCGGGTCCCCAAAGCGGTGCTCATCAAGGCGGTGCAACGAAGGAACCGTCAAACGTGGCACCTCAACGTGGAGCGGCGCTTGCGGAGGAAAACTCCCATGGGCAAAGTGCTTCATTGGCGCCGGTCCTGGGTCCTGGTGACGAAGTCGAGGTCACGGTCTATGGAGCGCCTGATCTTTCCGGGCACACTCGGGTCGCAACTAACGGAAGCATCTCGATGCCTCTGGTCGGGTACATTCGTGTCGCAGGCCTCAGCAGTAGCGAAGCTGAGGAAGCTATCGAGGCTCAATTGCGGCAGAACAACGTCGTAAACAATCCGCAAGTCTCCGTATTCGTTAAGGAGTACACGAGTGGTGGGATTTCCGTGGCCGGGGAAGTCGCAAAGCCCGGTGTTTATTCCGCTCTTGGACCGCACAGGCTATTCGACGTTCTGCAAGCTGCCGGGGGTCTTACCGACAGGGCCGGTAGCACCGTTACTATCTCACACCGAGATGGCTCAAATCCAATCACGATTGAGATTCCGAAAGATCCTGAGCAGATGTCCCGCATTAATGTTGATTTGTCACCAGGTGACACGATGGTGGTAAACAAGGCGGGTATCGTCTACGTGTTAGGAGAGGTAAATAAGCCGGGAGGTTACGTGCTCAACTCCTCAGGCGGGGTCACATTGCTGCGAGTCATAGCCGCGGCAGGAGGGCCGACACACGGGGCGGCCATTGGCGGCACCAAAATGATTCGCCGGACTCCGACCGGATTGCAAGAACTACCAGTGCCGTTGAAGGAGCTTATGCACGCAAAAGTCGCAGACATTCCGCTCAAGGCTGACGACATTGTTTACGTTCCTAGCAGCCGCCTGAAGGCCGCGGTAAATGCCAGTGCGCTGCTCAGCACGCTCGGAACCACCGCACTATACCGAGTTCCGTTTTGATTTCTTCTGCGGTGAGTTGGCTGATAGCCGACGCCTCAGTCGCGACTCTCCCCCGCGGACACTTCCTGGCACGCAGAGGTAGGTACCACTGGTATCTGACCATTTGTTTGTTATTTGCCTGTTGTCGAAGCGACGCGAGGCTTCGTGCAATTCCCAAGCCTAGGCAAGGCGCTCACCGGTAGCAGCCGCGGCCGAAGCCATGGGAGTGTTCGAAACACCAAGGATCGATAGAATCCTAGCTATCCCAATCGGCCTGTCGTAGAATTTCTCAAAGGCGCGTCGAGCCAGGGCTCCAGCCTCTCGCACAAGACTCCTATCCTGTTCCAGCCGTTCGAGAAGAAGGACCATACCCGCGGCGTCTCCCGGCTCGATTCGCCACCCGCATCCATGTAACTCAAGGATGCGCGCGGGTGTCGAACCAGGCGGGCCTATGTATAGCACAGGCCGTCCAGCTGCCATGATCCCGTAGGTTTTGCTCGGCACCACAGCCCCAAGAGTCTCAGGGATCTGTGTTACCAGCCCCACGTGCCCAGCGGCCAAGCTCGGGCCCAGCTCGGAGCGTGTTGCATACGGCCGGAACTCAGCTGTACCCATCCTTTCGGCCCGACAGAACTTTTCCAGGGTCTCGCGCCGTGCTCCGCCGCCGGCAAAGACAAAACGGAACCGGCTGTCCCCGCGGAGCTGCCGCATTACTGCGACAATTGTATCCTCCTCGTGGGCGAAGCCGAAGGTACCCGAATAATGCACCACGAGGGGCCCGTCCTTGAACGGAGCCGGTCGAATCTCGCATCCGTCGGCCCAATTCTCCGCCACAAGAATCTTGTGTTCGGGAATGCCCCGGGCTACAAGCCTCGCCTTCATGTCATGTCCCAGTGCGATGATACCGTCCGCTCGGTTCCGCGAGAAGTCTGCAAGAGTGCTGATCAGCCGCGTTACGATGGACCCGTGCTTTAAAAGATTCAGATCTACCGCAATGTCTGGATAAAGGTCCATTTCCCAGATGAAGTGCCGTGAGCCGCGCAGCCTCGTGAGCAAGGTCCCCAATAATGAAATGAGCGGCGGTGTCGTTAGCGTGAGGACCACGGCCGGCTTCGGCTCCCGAACACCCCGTACCGCCGCGCCTGCGAAGAAGGATGCATATGAGACAACACGGCCTATTTTTCCTCTTGAAAAAGGCACGCCTCTCAACCGCACAATCTTCACTCGGGGCGGGGAGCCCGTATCCACCGTGCCGTAATCTGATGCTCCGCACAACACCGTCACAGCGTGGCTCTTCGGATCAATCGCTCGCGTGACATCGGTCAGTAACTGCCCCGTCGCCGCCGTATCGGGCCAAAAGAACTGATTAATGACTAGGATGTGCATGCGCGATTTAGAGACTCAACCAAACACAACAGATCTTGGGCTCCTGATTCCTCACCCTCTCTGTAACTCCGCAAATGCTGCCCGATTCTCACTCATATGCGCGTTTTCTTTCTTGTGCAGTATGAACCCACCGATCGACAGCACGTCCATCCGCGTCCGCAGGAAGCAGTCGATCGCCTGGGCAGGCGTTTGGACGATGGGCTCATTCTCATTAAATGACGTATTCAGCAGCACTGGCACACCTGTCACTTCCTCGAACTTGTGAATTAACCTCCAATACCTCGGATTCACTTCGCGCTCCACTGTCTGGAGCCTACCGGTCCCGTCGCCGTGCGTCACGGCCGGAATCCGCTCGCGTTGCCCCGGCTTGATCTTGTATGCCATCACCATGAACGGCGATGGGTAGTCCGTCTCGAAATAGTCGCCGACCTTCTCCGCTAGAATCGAAGGACAGAACGGTCGGAACGGTTCGCGATACTTGATGCGGGTGTTAAGAATCTCTTTCATGTCCTTGCGACGGGGATCCGCGAGAATGCTTCTGTTCCCCAGCGCGCGCGGCCCGAACTCCATACGGCCCTGAAACCAGCCCACGATCTTTCCTTGAGATATCGCCTGCACCGCGCAGTTAATCAGATCTTCTTCCGCCAGCTTTTGATATTTGCATCCCGCGGCCTCTAGGTCATGGAGAATCTCAATGTCCGAATACTCAGGACCGTAGTAGACGTGCCGCATCTCAAAGGATCGGGGCAGCTTCAACTCTTGATGCTGCACATGTAGTGCTGCGCCAATCGAGGTGCCGGCGTCGTGTGCCGCTGGTTGTACGTACACATCCCGGAAGCTCGTGCGCTCGAAAATCATACCGTTGGCCACGCAATTCAACGCAACGCCCCCCGCCAGGCAAACCGCGGCCGCGCCCGTCTGTTTCTGGACAAAATTCAGAAGAGCGAAGTAATTCTCCTCCAGCACCAGCTGTACGGAAGCCGCCAGGTCCATGTCCCTCTGCCTGATCTCAGACCTCGGCACGCGCGGTGCGCCAAACTCCTCCGCCATCTTGCGCGAAAATACCGCACCTAGGACCGGCTCCTGGCCGTCCCAAGTCATCTCCACGCCTTTGTTGTGATGAGTAAAGTAAGCGAGATTTAGCCAGCACTGATCGTCCTCTGTGCGGACCAGGCGCCGTACCTGTTCGGAAAACCTCGGCTCCCCATACGCGGAGAGGCCCATCATCTTGTACTCGTCGCCGTACTTGGGGAAACCAAGGAACTGAGTGAATGCGGTATAGAAGATGCCCAGCGAATGCGGGAAGGAGACGGAGCCTCGTACCTCTATCTGATTGTCCTTCCCCACGCCCCACATGGCGCTGCTGAAATCACCGAAGCCGTCGATGGAGATGACAGCGGCCTCCTCAAACGGCGATGCGAAGAAGGCGCTGGCCAGGTGTGCCCTGTGATGCTCGACGAAATGTACCCTCGGCGACTCACGTGGCACAATTCCCTCTGCCGCAAGCATCGCGCCCACCTGCCCGATGCGCACGCTGTTGGTGGCACGGGAGGCGAAGTTCAGCCACTTGTGCGGCCGGAGCGCCGCCCGCAAAAGTTTATCGCTCAGATGGGCCTTGGGATCGCGCGAAATCGCAATATGGTCGGGTTGCTCCCCCTCGAGACATGCATTTGCCGCAAGCACCGGCAAACCCGCCCAGTGCTTCACGCGATTCAGTCGCTCCTCCTCGAGGGCTGCGACCAGCTGCCCGTCCCGCAGCACCGCCGCTGACGCATCGCCGTGAAACGCGTTAAGTCCGAGAATGTTCATTTCCTTTTCAATCCGCCGACTGGCTTCGTGCGAACAGGATCAACTCGTCCTAATCCTCGACCCACGAACCGCAGTATCCGCAATGCAATCCTGGTAGCATCTCACACGACCGGGTCTTGACCTTTGTCCAGATGTCGCGTCAATCAATTCGCAGTTGGAAGACGCCACTTCGCGTTAGTCAGGATCACCTCGTAAGTTGATAGCATGAGGTCCGTAACACGCTTCCAGCCAAACTTTGCGATGACCAATGCGCGGCCCTTCGCGCCCATGGTCCGGAGCGTTTCGGGATCTAGAACTGTTGCCTGACGCAAACCCTCGGCGATGCCATCGACGGTGGCATCGACCCACCAGCCGCAGCCGCTCTCTGCCAGAGTTGACCACGGCGACCCCTTGGTGGTTAGGACTGGCAAGCCGTGAGCAAGTGCTTCGGCGACAACGATGCCAAAGCTTTCCGAATGGGTCGGAAGCACAAAAAGGTCCGCCTCGAAAAATGCAGACTTCTTCATTCCATGCTCGATCGGACCTGCGAAGGAAATCACTTCGCCCAAGCCGGCAGCGGATATTGCCTTTTCTACTTGTTTCTGATGGCCTGCCTCGTCGGGTCCCGCTATCCGCAAGTGCCAACCATCCGGCCGCACGCGCGCCCAAGCCTCCACTAACATTGGGAGGCCCTTAATCGGGTAAATCCGTCCGAGAAAAAGCGCTGTTCTTCGTCCATTTCGAACCGCTTTTTCAGCTTCCGAAGCAACGACCACAGACCGCTCTTCTGGTATATCGACGCCATTTGGAATTACGACGACGGGAACTCCGAGCCCAAGGTGTTGGACGTTTCGGGCTTCCGCCTCGGCAGTAGTGTGATGGCAACGCGCGTGTTTCAAATCGCGCCGTTGATATAGCCACCAGGGAACGCTCTTCTTAAGCCGCTTGTGGCTAAGTGCCCAAGGTTCTAGCATGCCACGCGTGCTCACTATGCGGGGAATGCCTCGTCTTCTTGCAAGCGCGGCGAGGCGGTGGTTATGTGGCAGCCAAATCCCATTATCATGCAGAATATCAATTTCGCCGAAGCGACCCAGAGCTTCGGACTCTGTGCCGATGAGGCGTCGCACAGACGCCCTCGCTGGCAATAGAGGCGTGGCCGCCGCGGACTGGTCGGAAGCCCACAGACCGACCTCGGCACCAGCTTCGGCCAGAGCCATGGCCAATCTGGAGACCGAAAACGCCGGGCCACCATAATCAGGCAACAGGCTCGTGCTTGTAAGGAGGACCTTCACGGTAGATCGCTCTCATCCCCGCCGCCCATTTTGGGATAATGGACCTCTTCTTGGCCAACTGGTTCCATGCTAGTTTCCAACCAAACGCCGCGACCAGGGCCGCGGCGGAGCCACTGACCATTTCCACGAGTGACCCGTTCGGACTGATTAGGGCTACGCCAGGCAGAAAGAAGAGAATCATCCCGCCCAGGTCGCCTCGACCTTCCGCAACGGCTGCCTTGAGATCGAGCGTCCCAATGAGCCACCCAAGCACGAAAAAGCCAATTACCACTCCCGGAATCCCAAAATTGATCTGGAACTCCATCACGTTGCCCACGCCAAATGACGTTGTGGGGGAAAGACGAAGACCGGTCATCTTCGCAACGATTTGGGGACTGCCGGCAAATACCGGCTTGTCGGGCCAGAAGGCGCGCGGGACCAGAGCGAGCAGTCCCTCCCAGACGGAATCACCCCTGAGGTAATCCACCTGGCCTTGCTGAATTCGCTGAGCTGCCAACCCGACGAAACGGTTTTGATTGAGCCTTTTGTCAAGCGCGATCAGGTGCTTCTCGTTAGTTGGGTCAAGCCATTCAAAGTCTCTATACGTGTCAATGACGCTATCGATTCGCGCCTCGAGGGGTGCTCCGCCCCACACCTGATCACGGATGTCATCGCGGTGCTGAAAGTAATTTACGAAGATGCTCAGACTCAAAAACACGAAGGCAGTAAGGCCGACCACGACCCGCCAATAGCTTCGCGTCGAAATGGTGAGCGCGGCACAGACAAGAATGATTGCCGCGGATCCATAACTCAGGAAGCCTCCGAGCAAAAGCATCAGAACAGGGTAGACCATGAGCACACCGAACCACATCCCTATCCGTTTGTGATCGCCACGCTCGAAGGCCGCTCGCAGGCCTAGCATCACGCCCAGCATCCAAACCCCTCCTCCCTTATCAACTGCGGCGCTGACACTGGGGATGTGGTAGAGAGGGCTGAGGCCGTAAATGCAAGACCACCCGCCGAGCAAGCAAAACCACGAAAAGTGATGGCGATCCGCCTCACGACGAAATGCCATTCTTGGGGTCGAGGAACGAGCCAACCACACACCCGCAACAAAGCACATCGACCCTAGCGCCGTGAAACGCATAGCAATCTCAATCAGGTCCGAGTTGAAAAGGAAATCACGGCCGACGATATGGGCAAACGCGCCGGGCACGTGGATCAACAACAATGAATACAAGTAGGCGATCGGAAGCCCTAGCGAAACCCTATCCCTTCGGAGAAGCCCTAACAGCCAAAGGAATGCCGCGAGACAAATGAAAATTGAAAATGTCATTGAATGACCTTACCTACGGGCGCGCTCGATAAGCAACGACATCACTGAGAGTCCGCAACCAATCACCCGCCTTCTCCCAATTCAGGCGCTTGCCTGGCCTTGAGAACCGATAACCTGCCCGCTCTAGGAGACGAATGGACTCGGTGGCCGCACATGTGGCTCCCCCACTCTTAGCCCAGTTGAGTTCCGTAAAGATGATTCCAACACGACCGGCCCTGATCAAATGTTCCGCCCCTTCTAAGGCAGAATGCTCGTGCCCCTGAATGTCGAGCTTCAATAGGTCGACGTGGTCAATCGCAAGGTCTTGGCAAAACTGGTCGAGGCAGACTGTTTGTATGCGTTCAGCGTCAGATTCGCCGAGGTCGGGTGCAATGAAGTTCATCCCTTCGTTTGTCCCCAATTCGCCGCGGCAACGCTTTAGTGTGGCGGACCCGTTCTCGCTCGAGACCGCGACTTCGTGAACGTATAGTCGATCGAGCCCATTTAGATTCGCGGTTGTGCGCAGCCGAGCTGCAATTTCCGGGGTGGGTTCGAAGGCATGGACGGTAGCGTCGGGCTGAATAGCGAGTGCGGCCAAACTGTAGATTCCGCTATTCGCCCCAACGTCGAGCACAACCTTGGCTCCCTTTGCCGCCGCCGCCCAACATCTGAGGTGGTCTTCTGCCAAAAAGTACGTACCGAAAAAATAGAACTGCCGCTGTAACATTTCACTCAGGTCACATCGCATCTTCAATCCACCGTGTGTCAAGTCCGCCAACCGCAACGTGGTCTGGTCACCAACAGCGGCTCGCCAAAACGAGTTGATCACCCTCAACTTCCCGCGGCGAACAGGAAAGCGTCGAGCGTACCAGACCAAGAAACCTTCGAGAGTTGAATGGTGCATTGATGGAGTTGCTCAGGGCCTAGCTTCGACTTATGGCATCGAGAGCAGTCTTGAGGCGATGCACATAGGCATACTTGCCGTCGGCGCAGCGCTTGTGGCCTCCCTCGGCGATGCGCCTTCGTGCAGGTTCGTTGCCGCAATAGAATTTCACTTTATCAAGCAACTCCTGGGTGGAAGCAAAAAACTCAGCCTCCTTGCCTTCCGCAAAAAACGCCTGATGCTCATCGGTCCGGTCCGCCAGAAGCAGGCTGCCACAGGCGGGGATTTCAAAAGTGCGGGTGGTGTGCTGATCCGGACAGACCTTGCGTAGAAACCCAAGGCCAATCTTGGCGCCGGAGAGTGCGCGCGCGTAGTCTTCGCCGTATACCTCATCACCCTGCCAAAGGGCGCCCAGGACTTCGTCGCGACGGATGAGAACCCGCTCTCCAGCCGCAAGTTGGCTTAGAATGATGCGACGTCGGAGCGTCCACTTCCCGTCTCGAAGGAATTCCCAATACCCGCCGCGAAACTTCAGGTCCACACCAGTTCTGGCAATGGCGTGCAGCATACGCTCCCGCCGCGGTTCCCACCCGCCGAGAAATCCGACGTCACAAGACCACCGAGGGTCGCCTGAGTTCAGCGGGCGGTGGTTCTCGTCACAATATCCGAGCGGCATGTAGATAGCCGGCTTTCCGAGGGCGTCATAATTCACCTTCTCGTAGGATTTGCAATAGACGAGCACATCAAACTGTCGCATTGCAGCATCCATGATCCGTGTGCGCTTCCACTCGAGAGTGAAATACGGGTCGGGCGTGAAGTGGACGAGTCGTGCACCGAGATTCTGGAGCGCCTCGATGGTCTCAACATTAAGGAATTCCTGCTTGTCCGCCCACACCATCGCCGGCTTAAATTCACGTGCCGCGGACAGAATTGTGGAATTGACTTCCTCCACGATGGATCCTCGATGAGTCCGCCGCTGCACCTGCCGCTTGATCCATGATGCCTGCTTCCACGGCACCATCGTGCGCACGCCGCGCACGGAGTGACCGAGTCGCTCAAGTGCACGCATCCGCATGAGTGCTGTCTGGCCGGGGCCAATTTCTCCAAGGTAGAGGATCTTCATCCCGAGCACTCCATCCGCGCCGTGGACAAAAAATTGTCGCGCATCACCGCATAACTCGGGGGCAAAATGTTCCGCCGCTCCAGAGCCGGCCTTTAGGTACCATGCTTTTGATCATCCCTGAAATGCGGCTCTGAAGTACGCTCCCGACCGGATGAACAGGAGAGTATCTGCATTTCGGCAAAGAATGATAGAGTCGCGAAATATGCAGTGGTTCTGAAAGGCATTCTCCCCAACAGCATAGATGTGTCGTTTCCGCGAAAAATACCATCCAGTGTAGGTATGGCCGTTTTGTAAGCCGCCAGGAAACGAGGACTATTGAAAAAATTGACGTAGTCAAAATAGGGAACATTGCGCGAATGCGGACTAAATCCGAACCAGTACCGGAACCCAGGCCACTGACTCATGGGTTTGCCGCTCGAGTCATAGGGAAACTCGAGAAGTTTCGGGCACAGTTGCTTGATGGCGAGGCGATGCCAATGGTTTCCTAGCTTCAAGTGACGGGGCATCTGTCTAACAGCCGCGATCCATTTTGGATGCAGGAACGGCGCGTGCGGTGAGTAGCGAGTAGACACCAGACATAGCCCGTTGGCGATGAATTGCCGGACACGCTCCAGATAGAGCTGGTCATTCGTATCGCCTAGAGAACGTTGGGGGAAGAATCGAAGGAGCCGCGCAATCTGCCTTTCTGGTTCTAGACACTCCCGAAGTTCTTCAACTAGGAACGGACGCAAAGAGTCCGGCAAGGCGCTGCGTCGCACTTTAATTTCCCAGAATTTCCGTACAAGAGGCGATCCAAGTGCGTTCGCGGCATAAAACTGCAAACCCCGATCAAAAAAGAACGTTCGCGCGAACTCACCATTTGATCCAATCCAGATACTTGTACACCGGTCTCGTCCGTTTCTCACCGCGACGTATTCGTACGTATGCCAGTTGTCAATCGTCTTGGTTCCCGACGTTAGACTTGCAATCAAAGATCGATCGGATATCATCCGACTGCCATTAAGAGGGACGTGCTCTAAGGGGAGCTTGAGTTTTCTGGCAATCTCGGTCGCAATTGTCGCGTCTGTCGATCCATCTGCACCCATTACGAGAAGATTTGGTTTCATTCCTAGTGCGAGAAATGCCGCGAGAATGAGCCTGGAGTCAAATCCAGCAGACATGGAGATCAGATGATCGGTGTCCGCTTCCGCTCTTACGGTCTCCAACAAACTTTCGATCGCCTCTTTAGATGGATCTCGGGTCGAGTGTCCTCGTATCTCGAGCTTTTTCTGCGATAGAGTTGAACCATCCCAAGTGATTAATTCCGAACTTCCCACGCGGCGTACGGCCGCGTGCAGACTCTGATCTCCTATGACATGTCCGAATGTTGCTAGATCAGCGAGAGCTTCATAGTTCCATTGCCAATTCAACCCAGCCGATCCGATGACATCACTCACTGAGGTGCCGTAATGCAATGCAGATCCTCGAACGGCATAGAACAACTGCGTCACGCCGTCAGCCGAGCAAAAGAGCGAAATGTGGTTTCCGTCGTGGCATGCAACTGCAAATCGGCCTTCCAGTTCGGCCATTGCCTGGACTCCTCTTTGCAAATGCAGTGCAGCCGCTTTTTTGTCGAACCGCGGGTATCCGTAGAATGTAACTGGCATGTTGGGATTCAGCCGGAATAGTTATAGATGGCCTCTAAATCCGGGTATCTCTATCTCTTTGAGGGCAATGCTCTTCACATGATTGCCCGCCGTTTGCTATCCACGGCCCGATCGTTCGCACGCACCGGGCTGTGCGCCCGAGTCGCTCGAAACGTCCGCATGGGCATCAGGGAGGTCTGGCCGGAACCGATTTGGCCAAGAAAGAGGATCCTCGCCATTCGAAGATAAATTCTTCCGCTCTATAATTGCTAATTAGGTTTTCAGTATTGGCCGAAACGGCGCGGCTTGGACGAGGTCAAGTCTTGCATACGCCAAACGCCTAGATACTTCCCATGCTGATCGACCTGCGAGCCAGAGAAGTCTTTGATGAGATGAATCGGTGGGGGAAAGTTAAACGGGGCGAGTTGCAGGTTCAGGGCGCGCCAATAAGGAGCCACCGTGTCGACATTTACCTTATGATCCGGAAAGGTCGTCGTGAAGACATAATTGGGTGCAGCGTTCTTAATGTTGTTGATAGCGAGATGAATTTCTCGAAAACTGAGGTGAACCAGACAATCGCGACAAAAAATAATGTCTACAGAGGGTAAGGAATCGCGCAACAAATCGAGATGCAGGAAGTCGCCTCGTTCGCCAAAGGCAAGTTTGTTTTTCTTGATTAATGGAAGAACAATGTCGGCACCATAGTATCTTTCTATTCCAAGGGGCACATCCTTCATCCATTGAAAATCGCCGCAGGGTATGTCCAGAAGCGAGCGGGCGCCCAGCGTTGCCAACAAATTTGGCAGGGCGTTCCGAACGGCCTGAGTAGATTTCAAGGACGAACCCGGTCCAGAGATTGAAATGTCTCCGCCCCAATAATTATTTTCGTATATCTTCAAGAATAGATGTTCGCGATTGATCGAGCGTATCCGCGCATAAATGGCGTAACGAAGAAACTCGTAGAGGGCCGGATGCTTCTTGAGGGAGCGGAGAAGTC
>Ga0207112_1080_pt2 | contig 21374 bp, 23 predicted proteins | sample Alteio_BWMinHeat_72_FD_153549 | JGI IMG/M metagenome (GOLD analysis project Ga0207112, IMG submission 153549) | Enriched cells from forest soil in Barre Woods Harvard Forest LTER site, Petersham, Massachusetts, United States -... | ecosystem: Environmental > Terrestrial > Soil > Temperate forest >...
CAAGGATTCGCAAACCGCCCCAAGAAGCAGCGATGCCCCCAGCGGTAGTCTGCACAAATTCCCTGCGTGAATACTTCTTCGACATTGAAGCCTCCTAATCGGTTCTGCCTTGCAACCCCTTGAATTCGAGGTGGGATTCCTCGCGAGGTGGCGAGAGACGTCACTGGTTCAACGCCGACCTCAGCCTGCGATCGCTAAGTTCGCTCAACACGTCTGGAGTCGTTGCGCTCAACTGTGCGAAAAGGGATTTGGCCTCTTCTGCTTTTCCAAGTGCAGAGTACGCGCGGGCCAGATTGTAGATTGCGCTGCGAGAGTCCGGCGCCATCGTATGCGCCAAGCGGAGATCCGCAACCGCTTCGCCGGGATGTCCCCCTTGAAGAAGAAGCTTCCCTCGCAGGGTTCTGGCAGAAACTGACTTGGCATCTATTTCTATTGCCTGATTTAACTCAGGTAGAGCGTCAAGCGGCTTCGTAGGATCCAGTCTGATCGCGCACTCGGCGAGCAAGTAGTGCAAATCGGAATCCACGATCCCTGATCCAATCGCCGACCTAAGTTCGCTCGCGGCGTCAGCAAACTTGTCTTGGTTATAGTCCGAAAGAGCTACAAAGAAATGGGCGTCGGGATCTCGCGGTGAAAGCCGAATCGCCGCGGCAAAGTCATTGTGTGCGCTTCCGAGCCTTCCTTGGTGCATTTCGAGAGAACCCCGCATGATCAATGGCTCAGTGTTCCGGGGAAACGCCGCAACCGCCCGGCTTGCGATCTCGTCGGCGGTCGCAAAATTTCCCGTATCAGCAAAGAAGGTCACCAGATTCAAATATGCAAAAAGATCCGTAGGGTTCTTTTGGAGATTCTCCGCTAACACCGGATACGCATCCTGATAAAGACCCAGCTTGGAGTAAGCAACCCCTAAAAGGTCGGAACATTTGGCAGCACACAGACCTTTGGAGCGAAGGGCGGTGAGAACCTTGACTGTGCTCTTATAGTCACCAAGTTCGAACTCGCTGAGGGCAATCGCATATTCATGTGTTGGGTGATCCGGTACATCCGCGTTCACGGCGCGAAAGATTGTGAGCGCTGACGGAAAATCGCGTGCTTTGCCGTACAGCCATCCAACATTGAACATATCAACGGCGGCGAGGTTGTGACAGGTTTGAAGTTGTCGGAGCACGGCTCTTGCTTCTCCGTACTGCTTGCGCTTCAGCATGCTGTTCACTCTTTGAAAGCCTGCGCGAGCATCACATCTTTCTTCGGGCTGCTCCCCATGACACAGCGGTAAACCCAAAAGGGATAGAAAGGCAATGATGGACCATGCCGACACCATATATCCCCGCTGGCGGCCCACCGGAGCCGAACTGACCATGTACTCTACCTCCAAGCTGGCCAATATAGGTCCTGATTGGCCGCCAACAACTGCCTAAGTCGGTCCACCGCCCCCGGAGAAGTTCAGGCACGAGGGCCCTTCCATAACACCACGACTATTTGCTAGCACTCCTGCTGTTTCAGTTGACGTCTCCGGATCCAGTCTCGAGACGCAATTCCTTTCTTGGCGTGGATGGCGGAAACAGCGCATGGTCAGACGCAGGATCGCCTTTGCCACGGCGATCCTGCTAGACGTCAAAACAGCAACTTCAACCCGAACTGGATCTCCCGCCCTGGCGCGCTTGTGCCGCTGATTGTTCCAAAGGCAGACGATTGGACGTTGTTGTTTGGCTGGCCAAGTTGGGTGCGATTGAACAGATTGAAGAATTCCGATCTAAACTGAAGTGTGAAGCGCTCGAGCGTAAAATTCTTTCTGGCGTCAAAGTCGACGTTGAAATAACCTGGACCGACGAGGTCATTCCTATGCTCGTTTCCGAACGTAAACGCCGTGGGCACGGCAAAAGCTGCCGGATTGACCCATTGAGCTCTGCTTTGAGTAATTCCTGCAAGCGGATCGCCGATCTTCTCGGCCCTTTGGACTCCACCGCCCACATTCGCCACATCGCCGCCCGCCAATCCATTGAACGGCAATCCTGAATCTGCGTTGACAATGCCACCGATATTCCAGTTCCCCAGGACTGCCTGGACGATCCCGCCGGAGTTGGACATGAATCTCTTACCCTTGCCAAGTGGGAGCTCATACGACGTGGATAGGACAAACATATGTCGTCGGTCGTAGTCAGATGGACCCCAATCTGACTTTAACTTATAGAAATTTGACACAGTGTCCTGTTGCGCGCCTGATTGAATGTCGAGAGACTTTGAATACGTGTACGAAGTGAGGAAGTAAAGTCCGGAGGCCAGTCGCTGCCTGAGTTCTAACTGAAGTGCGTTGTAGCTGGCGTCTCCCTGGTTGTAGTCGAAAGGGAACGGGCCGCCAAATTGGGGATATGGCTGCCTGTCCGAAATCGGCCCGGGCCCCGGCGTCAAGGCAGTATTGGCAGTGGGCTGTAGGGATTGATGTCGACTGAGCGACCCAACGTAGTGAGCAGAGAAAAGCAGGGAGTTGGTTAACTGTTGCTCGATTCCGAGGTTGTATTCCATCGAGTACGGGATCTTTGGGTCGGGAGTACCTCCAAAGCTTGCTAGTGGCTTGTTGGGGTCCAGGAAAAACGTAGAGGGCGGAAGATTGTTGATAAATGTGGTTGGTAAACCATCATCCTGATTGCTGATCGTGGTAAAGATTCCACTAGGCCAAGATAGGCGAATGTCTGACTGCTGCTCGATAAGCGTATTGTTATGATCATCTATGATCACAAATGCGCCCTGTATCGCAGTGCGGTTCGTCGCTTGGTAGACGAAGCCAAAGCGAGGTTGGTAACCGTTCCATTGTGGAGAATAGTAGCTGCTTGACCCAACAGCTTTGGGAAACAAGGGAGGAACTGGACCGGTTACATGAAATATTCCGGTGATGGCATCCAGTCCCGAGTTGATCTTCGAAAAAGTGGGAGGAGAGATATAGTCATATCGGAGCCCCACACTCAGGACCAGTCTCTTTGTTACTCGCCATTGATCCTGCGCATAGATTCCGTACCAGTTAATATGTTGATCCTCACCAGTATTCCCTACCCAAGGGGTGTAGTTGTCAGGAGTGCCAAGAAGAAAGCTAGCTGGCCCGTACCCTGTCCCTGCTTGAGATGCATCCGCGGACGTTCCATTTGGCGTAAAGCTAAGAGTGTACTGCCAGCCGTCATCGAAACTGTGGATGCGATAGAACATGCCACCTATGCCAATAGTGTGCTTGCCCGTTGTCTTTGAAAGGTCAGCATGATAGTCACTATTTTTTTGGGGGCCGACTGGTGCAGCGAACTGGTTTACTCCGGTGTAGCCGTTGGTTATGCCGATACCAGGGCCTAATGGAATATCGTTTTTTGGCGGCGCAGTCAGAGCGAAATTTAGTGAGTTCAAGAAGTCAAGGCCCGCGGGCTGATCAAAACGGCTAAACGTTGTCTGCGTATACCCATAACGTATGTTAAGGATAGTGTTGCTTCCGAAGAGGCGAGTATAACCGGCGGCAAAAGCGCGCGCGTAGTTCGAAAGTTCGTTTGAGTATCCTGGGAATCCTTCTGGGCTGGTTTGGTTGTTGTTGGACCGATTGTAGCGAAAAAAGACCGTGTCGTTATTGCGGAATCGGTGATCAACTCTGACTCCGACTTGATCGGATTTCGTGGAGGTGTTCGCAACAAATGCGTAGTTCGGAAGGACCCCTGGCGCCACGTTTAGATTGGGTGCAGGGTAGTATCTAGCCAGAATGGCCAAGGCAGCTGAATTGAGTTGGTTGGATGGAATGACATTGCCTGGGTATGGGTTGCGAATGATCTTCGTAGGATCTGTCGGATCAGTCGTGGTGGTATTTGGATCATATATTTCGTTCGCGAACTCTGGACGGCCGAGACTATCGGTGCCTATCGGCGTGGTGCCTAGCACCGCCGAAAAGTCTCCACCACGCATGGCATTCGTGAGAGTAGCTGCTAGGTAGGATTTGGTTTGTTCCGCCCGGAATCCCTCCCAGTAGCCGGAAAACCAGGTATTGTCCTTAATGACGGGGCCACCAAAGAAGACACCGTATTGATTTTGCTTGTACGGATTCGTTGTTGTAGCCGGGTAGGTCTTGGCATCCAAGACACTGTTGCGGATGAACTCATACGCTGCCCCATGGAACTGATTCGTACCCGAACGGGTGACAAGATTGACGTTTGCTCCAGAACTGATTGCGAATTGAGCGTCGGTAATGTGGGTCTGGACATTGAACTCTTGCACCGCATCAGGAGGCGGACTAATAGCAAATGTGTTTGTAAACAGTGCATTGTTTAGAACGCCATCCATTGTGTAGTTGTCCTGCTGGGGCCTCTGGCCATTCACCGACGGACTGACCGAACCCGCTCCCAGCGCTACGGTAAAAAACCCTTGCTGAGCGCCCTGTGCAAGTGGCACCGCTCCGGGGGTCAGAAGGGTAAGTTGGTTGAACTGCCTACCGTTGAGAGGTAGGTCCACGATAGCGGTGTGCGAGACAACATCAGCACGCGTGGCCGAAGTTGTGTTCACTGTGCTGGCCTCGCCCGTCACCTGGACAGTTTGATCTACAGAGCTGACTGCCATTCTAAGATCAACCGTCAAATTCTGATTTACCTCGAGCTGAACTGCGCTCCGTTTCACGGTAGCGAAACCTTGCTTGCTGACGGAGATATCGTAGACACCAGGCGGCAGTTGCGGAACGATGTACTGACCGTTACTATCGGTCGCGGTTTCTCTTCGTACGCCTGTTGTTGCGTTGAGGAGTTCTACATGAGCCCCAGTCACAACAGCCTCGGAAGGGTCGGTGATCACTCCCGTAATCAGGCCATTGGTCGTCTGCCCAAATGTGGGTATGGCTGAGAGTAAAGCGGTGGACACTGCCCAGTACACAAAAAGAGTCAATTTTCTGCACATAGCTAGCCTCCAACGACATTGTCAGAAGATATTTTCGCTACCAAGCAATCTGCGTGCGTTTCGATCTGCCTCCAGGTCCCGAGCCCGTCTTGGAGCCGTGGACTACTAACGCCAATCCTGAGGCGTCCTTATCAGCACCACCCTCGGCGACCGATGACGTCGCACTGCAGGAACATGCCGAGTTCGGCTGCCCCGCGGTTGTCGTCCAATCCAGCCGAAAATTCAGCTCTAGAAAGAAAATCAAACCCCCTCCGCTCACGAACAAGGCTAAGAACTCCTGTCGGCTGATCTTTAAAACAAGCACTCATATCGCGAGGAAGCTAATGCAATTATTCTATGTCTGTCAAGATGTTTTTTCTAAGTCTATGTAAATAAATAGATATTTGTCGTAGTCGCCAGATGTTTGGCTAGATAATAGCTTAATTCAAGTACTTATCTTAGATATTTGGCGGGTCACTCTGAGGCTTGTCAATCTTGGCTGGCGCTATCGGTGACCAAGGCCGCAGCAGATAGACAGCACGCAAAGGCCTGGGAAAAAGCAGAATGAATTCAGGGGCTCCAGCTTTCGCAGAGAGAGCGCCAATGTTTCCATTCTCGAGTCATCATTCGAGATGGAAAACTTCCTCCATGTTTGCCCACCACTCGCCTTTCTTTCGTGTTGGCAATGGTTCTTGCATCGGCTGCATGATGGCCCACCATTCCTGCGTCTTGGCATCCGCAGCCATCTTGCCCCAATCCTCTTCCAAATTACTGCCGTGGTATTCCAAGTAGCCGAAAAGAAAGTCGTCTTTGAGGAAGACGGAGTAGTTCTTGATATTGCATTCTGAGATCTTGCTGAGAATCTCAGGCCACACCGCGGCATGGTATTTCTTGTACGCATTCTGGCTCCCGGGTTTGAGTTTGATCACCATTCCGATGCGTTGCATAGTTCACCTTCGTTCTGAGTTTTGCGATTGGCAGGGTTCAAGGTGCGCTTCATTCTAGCGCACGCCGCGTGCATGCAAGCGCTTAAAATTTCGTTGACACGTATTTTTGATGGCTGATAGGATCGGCGCTAAGCATTTAAGTACTTATCCTATGCCGACACCCTCAGCAGTCGCAACAGACGGTCTTGTAAAGCAAAATCTGGCGGAACGCCTTCTCGCCGAGATTATGAAAGGCGCGTTGCGTCCCGGAGTGCGAATCGTCGAGGGGAAATGGGCACAAGAATTTGGCGTTGCCCAAGGCTCGATTCGCGAAGCAATCCACATTCTGGAGCGGGACGGATTTGTCACGAAGGAGTTGGGTCGCAGCGCCCGAGTGGTACTCTTGACCGAGAAGGATGTTATCCAGCTCTATGAATTGCGTGGCGCAATCGAGGGACTGGCGGCGCGCCTTGCGGCGATCGCTCGAGCCGATCTCTCGGGATTGCAATCGACGGTGGACGGCATGCGTAGGGCGGCAGTTGCCAAAAACGCCGGGGATCTTCTCGACTGGGATCTTCGATTTCATTTGGAACTATGCAAGATAGCAGGGAACCCACACCTTCTAGAACACGCGATCCGAATCCTGACGCCATTTTTTGCGTTCGTTCGCCTACGAATGACTGCGAGTGGGCAAGGAACTTCCGTCTGGAACAAAGACCTGGAATCGCACCAACGAATCATCGATCTGCTACGCGAAGGTGAGGGCGACGTAGCGGAGCAGTACGTGAAGAGAGCGATGATCCGCTTCGCCAAAACCGCACACGACAACTGGGTCTCCCATGGGAAATGATCTCGAAAACAAAGTAATTGTGCTGACGGGAGGCGCGAGCGGCATTGGGCGCGAGTGTGCACTTGCATATGCCCGAGAAAATGCCACCGTCGCCATCCTCGATAGCAATTTCAATGCAGCACAGGAGACAGCGAAAGAACTTGGCGGAAAGAGTATGGCGCTCCATGCCGATGTTTCCGATGGCGCCGCAGTTCAAGCCGCAGTAGCAACCGTAATCAAAGAGCTCGGGCGCATCGATGCAGTTCACAACAATGCGGGTATCGTTGGTCCTTCGAAGCCACTGCATGAGACGACTGAAGACGAGTTCGACAAGCTGGAACAGGTCAACGTAAAGTCGGTCTATTGGACAACGAAATTTGCATTCCCTGCGCTCGTCACAACCAAAGGGGCCATTCTTAACACGGCGAGTATGGTCGGTCTACTTGGACAGCAGGACCATGCAGCGTACGTCGCAACCAAAGGTGCCATGATTTCCCTTACAAAGGCCATGGCTGCCGACTACGCGCGATATCAGATCCGGGTGAATGCGGTCTGCCCCGCTGGGGTTTGGACGCCCATGCTGGAACAATGGTGCGCTGATCAGCGGGATCCGGGAAGCATCCGGCAGTACCTCAATGATATTCATCTTCTCGGCTATTGCCCTCACGGCGATGTTATTGCGGACGCAGCGGTGTTTTTACTCTCGGCCAAGGCCCGATTTATCACCGGCTGCATCCTGCCGGTGAGCGGTGGCGCCGAGCTGGGCTACAGACGATAAGCGGAACGGAGACGATGCCAGACTATACGATTCAATCAATCTCAACCTATGATGCCCGGTTTCCATTGCCACCAGGTGCCGGAACCGACTCTATCCATGCCACTTCGGAATACTGCTTGGCTGTCACGATGTTGACGACCCAAGATGGGCCACGCGGAACAGGGTTCGTACTTACGCTCGGTGAAGGCAACCGGCTGGTCTGCGCCGCCATCGAGTTGTTGGCCAAGCCACTCGCCGGCTTATCCATTGAAGATTTGATGTCGGACTTCGGACGGTTCTCTCGACAAATAGCAGATCATCCCGCGCTTCGTTGGCTTGGGCCACACAAGGGGGTTGTTCATCTTGCGCTCGCTTCTATCACGAATGCCTGCTTCGATCTTTGGGCGAAGTGCCGCGGTGTGCCCTTGTGGAAGCTGCTTCTCGACCTAACCCCCGAACAGGTCGTCAGCCTTCTGGATCTCAGTTATCTGGAAGAAATCCTGAGCGAGCGGGAGGCTCTCTGCTTGTTGCGGGAAGAACTTCCAAGGCGCGCCGAACACGAACTCATCTTGCAAAAAGGGTATCCGGGCTATGACACGTCTGTGGGCTGGATGGAATACGACGACGACAAAGTTCGCGACTTGACTGCCCGTGCAATCGACCAGGGATTCACTGCCTTCAAACTGAAAGTTGGATCGGCGGACGAGGATCGCGATCTGCGCCGCGCCGCGATGTTACGCAAACTGGTCGGTGACTCGAGCACCCTCATGTTTGATGCCAATCAGCACTGGAATCTTCCGGCCGCCGTTCGCATGTGCCGCGAGCTTGCAACATATCGTCCTCTGTGGATCGAGGAGCCTACGCACCCGGATGACATGCTCGCGCATGTTGCACTAGCTCGCGAGGTTGGCCCGGTAAAAATTGCGGCTGGCGAGCACATACCGAATCGCATCCTATTCAAGACGTTTATGCAATCCCACGCGCTCCACTATGTGCAAGTCGACTGTACAAGAGTTGCGGGGGTGAGCGAGTTCCTGACCATCAGTTTCCTTGCAAAGACATTTGGCCTTCCCGTAGTTCCTCATGTTGGGGATATGGGACAACTGCATCAGCATCTCGTGTTATTCAATCATATTGCACTGGGACACGAAGTGGCATTCTTGGAGCACATTCCACACCTGCGCAACCACTTTGTACAACCTGCACAAGTCAGGGGCGGTGTCTACGAGACACCACAGGAGCCCGGTGCGTCGTGCGATCTAAAGGTGAACGCTAGTCCGGGAAAGCAATTAAAGACAGCTTGACCGTCCTGTCGGGGATGGGCACGGTCGACGATACGATGTCGGGTTGCTCGCTAGAATCGACTCCTGGCTCCAGGAAGATTAAAGAATCACGAACTATGGTCAACAAATGCATCGACGCACACCACCATCTCTGGCGCTACGTGCCGGCCGAGTATCCATGGATGACGGGTGGCATGGAGATTCTTCGGCGGGATTTCCTGCTGGGGGACCTGAAAGCAGTAACAGCCCTGGCCGGCATTGGAGGGACCGTTGTCGTCGAGGCCGCGCGGCGAGTAGAGGAAACAATATGGCTCGCTGAGATTGCCGCCAGCGATGATCTGATCCGTGGAGTCGTTGGCTGGGCGCCACTCACGGATCCGAGGATTGCAGTGGATCTCGAAAGACTCGCGCACCTTCCCAAAGTGAAGGGTATGCGCCACGCTATCCATGATGAGCCCGATGACTTGTTTGTATTGCGCGACGATTTCAATCGTGGGGTAGCCGAGCTAAAACAGTTCGGCTTGAAATACGACATTCTGATCTTCGAAAAGCACTTGCCACAGACCATTGAGTTTGTCGATCGGCATCCGGATCAAATCTTCATCGTGGATCACATCGCCAAGCCGAGGATTCGGGAAAAGACGCTCTCGCCCTGGAAAGGTCATATTACTGAACTGGGGCATCGGGAAAATGTCTACTGTAAGGTGTCGGGCATGGTGACCGAGGGGTGGTGGGATGCGTGGAGCGATGAAAGCCTGCGGCCCTATCTGGACGTGGTTCTCGAGGCTTTCGGACCCAAGCGTTTGATGTTCGGGTCTGACTGGCCAGTGCTGACGTTGGCTTCCACCTATGGACGCTGGTTAGGCACCGTCCAGCGAGCCATGGCCACATTGTCTCCCTCTGAGCAGGAATGGGTATTTTCGAAAACGGCTATTGAAGCATACGCACTGGAATAAGCGGTTGAGGTTAAGTGTGATTAAGAGGATTCGTGAAAAGGGAATTTATCTCGCGATGAATAGATTGCCGAAACGTCGGGGCCCTCCCCGCTTAAGCCCGACTCTCCATCTATTTCGAGCGGTGATAAACTATTTGGTTTTTATTTCGACGGTGTTTCAGAACATCAATGCAGGAGTTCCAGATACGCATGTGAAGAGAGGGCATGACCAGGAATGGGCGGTATATTCGGGCGGACCTGAAAGTATCCGGTACTCGAAGCTGACCCAAATCAATCGCGATAACGTCAACCGGTTGCAAGTCGCGTGGACGTTCGATTCTGGCGATTCGTTTCCTGCTTCTGAGAACGAGTGCAATCCCATCGTCGTAAACGGAGTGCTCTATGCGACGACGCCGAAAATAAATGTAGTCGCGCTCGACGCGGCAACTGGCAAATTATTGTGGCGCTTCGATCCGAACGTCGGAATGCGCGTAGTTGGCAAAATGCGGAGCCGAGGGGTCACGTACTGGTCGGGTGGGAAAGAGAAACGCGTCTTCGTTGCCGTCCGCCAATATCTCTACTCCCTGGACGCACAAACCGGAAAGCCGGTCGGAGATTTCGGCGATGCTGACCGAATCGATCTGCGCGATAACTTAGGGCGCGAGCCAAAGAACTGGGTCACGATGACCAGCCCGGGAATCGTCTATAAGGAGCTGTTGATCGTTGGAAGCAGCATGGCTGAGACGCTTCCTGACTCCCCAGGAAATATTCGGGCTTATGACGTCCGCAGTGGAAAACTGAGGTGGTCGTTCCATACCATTCCTCATCCTGGCCAATTCGGTAGTGACACGTGGCCCAAAGACGCGTGGCTCTATAGTGGCGCAGCCAATGATTGGGCTGGACTATCCCTGGACGTAAATCGCGGCATGGTTTTCGCTGCGACCGGCTCTGCCGCATCTGATTTCTATGGAGCCGACCGGGTTGGCGACGACTTGTTTGCGAATTCAGTGATTGCCCTGAAAGCCGAGACTGGCGAGCGGGTCTGGCATTTTCAGACGGTCCGCCACGACATCTGGGACCGCGATTTACCTGCTCCTCCAAGCTTGGTCACCATATTTCGCAACGGCCGGCCGTTGGATGCCGTCGCACAGACTACGAAATCGGGCTACGTCTATTTGTTTGAGCGAGAGACGGGCGCTCCGCTATTCCCTGTTGAGTATAGGAAGTATCCAAAGTCCGACCTAGAGGGGGAAGTTACTGCCGACAGCCAGCCCCTTCCGGTCGTGCCGGAGCCTTTCGCACGTCAGAGGCTTACTGCAGACATGCTGACCCAGCGGACTCCTCAAGTCCACGAGGAAGTACTGGCACGCTTTTCCAAGCTCCGCAGTGACGGACAGTTTGTACCAGGAAGTCGAGAAGGCACGATCATCTTCCCGGGCTTCGATGGGGGAGCGGAATGGGGCGGCGCTGCCTTCGATCCTGAGACGCACCTTTTGTACGTCAATGCGAATGAGATGGCTTGGGTTTTGCGCCTGTTTGAGCCGCCACCTAGAACCGCCACGACCAGCGGCAAGAACATTTATCTCCGCGAGTGCGCCGCATGTCATGGCGCCAACCTGCAAGGAACGCCACCGGAGTTTCCATCCTTAATCGGACTCGGTAGCCGCTACTCTGATAGCGATGTTTTTTCTCTGGTTTCCCATGGCGCAGGCAGAATGCCGGGGTTTGAACGTCTGGGTGAGGACGAGATGAGCGCTGTTGTGGACTATGTTTATTCCGGCGTCGACAAGAGCGCGAAGAGCTTGGCTCCGTCTTCCACCGACCCGAAGTATGTGAGCGATGGATATCACAAATTTCTCGACAATGACGGATATCCCGCTTTTCAACCACCTTGGGGCACATTGACTGCCATCAATCTGGACACTGGAAAGTTTGTTTGGAGATGTCCCCTTGGAGAATATCCAGAACTTGCAGCCCAGGGCATGAGGAATACCGGAACAGAGAATTACGGTGGACCGGTGGTGACTGCGGGAGGGTTGGTCTTCATCGCGGCAACAAATTTCGACAATAAATTCCATGCATTCGACAAGGACACCGGCAAGCTGCTGTGGGAAGCGACGCTGCCCGCGGCAGGAAATGCTACGCCGTCAACTTACGAGGTCCACGGACGTCAATTTGTCGTAATTGTGGCCGGAGGTGGGAAGTCGAAGGGTGCCCCTTCGGGTGCAAGCATTGTGGCATTCGCGCTGCCAAGGGGTCCCGGCTTCTGATTTGCAGCGACCATAGGGCTCTAGGTAGCGCGTACCCTGTTTGCTAACCTGCTGTTTTTCCGAGATGCTGAGTTGGCCGTTCGGCGGCTTTGTAGCAAGGACGACGGTGGCAGAGGCGCAGATATTCTGCCGCTTTGAATGCCGCGCGTATGCCGTGGATGGCTTGGCAACCCCCGAGTTCGCTGGCCCTGCGCTTGCGCGCTCAGCCTCGTCAATCCTCGTCGCGCTCGCCGCTTTGCGGAATCCATCACCCGCGCCATCGAGGCCTTGGGCGTGATACATACCCATGACCCGGTTGTTATCTTGCATAAAGACGGGACGATTGTCATCATGGAGGTATGCAAACTGTCTTCGAAGCGGCGGGTGGCAACGACGGCCTGCGCCGCCTTGCCGAGGCCTGGCATCGTCGGGTGATGGCCGACGACGTGGTCGGCCATGCCTTCAGCCACGGCTTCCACCCCCAGCATGTCGAGCGACTCGCTGCATACTGGGCCGAGGCACTCGGTGGCCCCAGCACGTATTCCGATTCCTATGGTGACGAGACCACCGTGGTCAAGATGCACAGCGGCAACGGAGAGCACGACGAAATGGATCGCCGCGCGATTGCCTGCTTCGACCAGGCTTTGGCCGATGTCGGACTAGCCGACGACGGTGCGCTGCGACAAGTGCTGCACGACTACTTCGCTTGGGCGACGACCACAACGATGTCCCGCTACCAGCATTCCGCTGATGATGTGCCGAACGGCCTCAGCATCCCACGCTGGTCATGGGACGGACTCCAGGGGTAAGACTCCACGGCCGACCTACGTATGTTTGGATCGGCTATGATGTTCTGCGACGATCACTCAAAAAGCGTCCAACAGTGCGAGACGAGGTGGGACTGAATGCCGCCTGGATTCGGTTTTGTACTCTTTATCTCCCCCGCCTTGGTCGGAACAGTTGTCGCTGCGTTCTTGTTATACGTTCCTCGCTTGAGGTTTCTCGCTGCCTACGCAGCCCTCGTCCCGCTATTCGGGGCGTTGGGACTGCTGGGAGGCATTGTCGGAAGTATGGTAGTAGCGCGGCCTTACTACCACCGGTATGCTTACGGACTGTCGAAAACAACTTGGCCCATCTGGGTGTTAACCATCCTTGGAATTTTGTTCGGCCTCGGTCTTGGCATTTTACTTGGAGCACTTGCTGGACGTACCTTGAACCGGACGGCTCGTCGCTTATTTCCTTCGTGAGCCGCTAGTCACAAAGTCTGCGAATCGTACTCGTTGTAACACCGCCATCAAACTCATTGACCCCCGTAGTTGGTGTTAACGCCTGATCAACAGTTATCGGGCCCGGTATAATCACGCCCATGGCCAGCGACCCCTTTATCTCGTGGTCGAACCGGACCGTGCTTCGCCCGGGCCGCGACGAGCCCTATCTGTCGATCCAGGACATCGTCGTTTTCGTCCGCGATCTGGACGTGAGTAAGCGGTTCTACCTGCAACAATTGGGCTTCGAACTCATCACAGAACAACGCCTTCCCACCGGCGAACGTTGGATCGAAGTGGCGCCTCCCGACGGCAGTGCGAATCTCGCGCTGGTTGAACCTAAGCCCGACTCGCCGGAATACAAACTGATTGGCGGCTACCGCTGGGTTCTATTCATGACCGAAGATGTCCACGCCAAGTACAAAGAATGGAGCGAACGCGGGGTTCGTTTCACAACTGCTCCGGAGACGCCGGGGTGGGGCGGCACCTATGCGCGTTTCGAGGATCCGGACGGAAATGCGTTTGGCCTGGAAGGCTTCGATGAGGTGAGGCAAAGCCTGGAGTTGCGCCGGCAGGCGCACGCCGAGAAACTCGAATCCGAACGCCGCACTGCCCAGGAACTGGAAATAGCGCGGCAGGTGCAGGCGCGGTTGTTTCCGCAGATTCAGCCGCAGTTGAAATCGGTAGAGTACGCGGGTATCTGCCTGCAGGCGCGCCAGGTTGGAGGGGATTATTTCGATTTCCTGAATCTCGGGCCACAGCGGCTGGGGTTGATCATCGGCGATGTTTCCGGCAAGGGGATCGCCGCCGCTCTGCTGATGGCGAATTTGCAGGCCAGCCTGCGGAGCCAGTCGGCGCTGGCCTTCGATCAGCCCGAAGTGTTGCTCCGGTCTGTGAACCGCCTGTTCTATGACAACACTGGCGACAGTGCCTACGCCTCGCTTTTGTTTGCCGATTACGACGAGGCGGCGGGGCGACTGCGCTACGTCAATTGCGGCCATTTGTGCGGTCTCTTAGTAAGAAAAGACGGCAGCGTGGATCGGCTCGAGTCTACCAGCACGTTGCTCGGACTGTTCAGAGAGTGGAATTGCTCGATGCGGGAGCAGGAGCTTTTCCCCGGGGACGTGCTTGCGCTTTACACGGATGGGATCACCGAAGCCAGTAACGAGCGAGGAGAGGAATTTGGCGAGCGGTGCCTGATTGAATCGCTTCAACAACATCGGGATCTGCCGTGCCAAGCTTTATTGACCGCAATCGTGGATGGTGTTCGGCAATTCAGTTTTCAGGAACAACACGACGACATCACGGCGATCGTCGCGAAGTTCAAGATCTTGTGAAAATGTCTCTGTCGATAGCAGCGGCGGAAAGAGCAGCGCTAACGCGAGGTGAACTATGGGACGCGTCATCGGGCTTCCAGAGGTGCTTTTTGTTGGGGGCTTTGCTTTTTGGTTCCTTGTACTCGTGGTCCCGTTCTGGCAAATCTTCAAGAAAGCAGGATTTAGTCGGTGGCTCTCTATCCTGATGGCCATTCCGCTGCTCAACGCGGCGGTCCTCTACTTTTTGGCGTTCGCTAGATGGCCTAATGCTGTAACAAAGTAGCGCACTGCGTCAGTTTTTGTGCTTTGCGTAAAGTGAATACTTCCGTCGCCTGTTTGCAACAGCCATCACTGCTGTCCGCGAAGTTTGCCGTTGTCCTGAAGGTAGGATCTCGACCCTCTCGCATAGACCCAATTGAGTCATGAGTGACGGCGCGCGATCGCACCTCGGGCCGACCAGTTCCGTACTCTAGATCCGTTTGATTGTCGCGAACCAAGCCGGTGCGCCGTCGTCGTGGTATCTCGTCTGGATCCGGTCCGGTTTGATGGTGGCGACATTCCATCCATTGCTGGGTTGGAAGGCCGCTCTCAGCCCTTCCTGACTGACGGGGTGCGGGCCGGTATCGGGACCATCGTCACTGAAGCACAGCACATACAGGGTTCCATCGTGTTCGGTCACCGACGCCAGACTCGCCACGTATCCTGGCCGCTCGCTGCCGTCGAAGGTGTGGAACAGTCCGCAGTCGAGCACCGTCTGAAACCTGCGCCCCAAGCGTTCCAAATGGAACGCATCAGCCGTAGCGAACTCAACCTCGATCCGCCGGTCGGCGGCCTTCTGCCGGGCGATCGCCAGTGCCGTCTCCGCCACGTCGAAGCCCAGAACCGACAATCCCAGCGAAGCGACGTGAAGAGCGTTCTCGCCGGTTCCGCAGCCCGCATCGAGCACCGCTCCGGCGAATCCGCCTTCGGATGCCAAACGCCCTATTGCTGGCTGCGGCCGGCCAATATCCCAAGGCGGTGGACCGTCGTGGTACGACGCATCCCAGGGCAATCCCGTCATCCGTTCGTGACTGGTTGGGTGCCGACCACCGAACGGATCGTCATCGCGGGCTCCTGATCGCTCCGACAACTTGATCTCCTTCCTGTCACTGATCTTGCCACCTCCGCTGGTGGGCGGATCTTCTTAAAAAATAGTACGCCGGAAACCTCCTCACTGCCCACGGTACTTCCAATGGTCAATTGGCGCAAAATCGCCATCTCTAACAATGTCGGCGGTGTCAAGCACGTTTCTAAGCACACTGCGGCCAGCACTCAGAGAAGAGCGCCATTTCGCTCTGGTTGAGATTTGCCAGGCCAACCTTGGGCTCGCTTCCAATCGTTCGGGTCAGGAACTCCGAAGGGTATTTTTCCAGTCGCCATTTCATAAAGCACCACTCCGAAAGAAAACAGGTCGGTGCGTGCATCCAAATCCATCGCTCGCACCTGCTCCGGCGACATGTAAGCTACGGTTCCCATCATTGCTCCCGGGTTGGTCAGGAAGTCCGCCCCGGATCCGATTGAGATCGTTTCCAGACTCTCACTGCTTGTGCCCGGTTTCGCTCGTGCGGGTAACTTCGCCGGTCCGGAATCCAAGATCTTGGCTTTTCCGCGCCGCGTGACAAAAATGTTGGCAGGCTTGATGTCCCGATGGACAATGCCAGCCGTAGGCGCAGCCTCGAGCGCGTCTGCGATATCGACGGCCAGTGCGAGAAGAGTTTCTATTTCCAGGGGACGCCCGGCGATGCGGTGCTTTAGCGTGACACCATCTAGAAGCTCCATCGCGATGAACGCGTGCCCTTGATCCTCGCCAATGTCAGGGATGGTGCAGATGTTGGGATGATTCAAGGAAGAAGCCGCCTGTGCTTCACGCTGAAAGCGGGCGAGTGCCTGAGGATCGCTTGCCACATCGTCTGGCAAGAACTTGAGTGCGACGAAACGGTGCAGGCGGGTGTCCTCGGCCTTATAAACCACGCCCATCCCGCCGCCACCTAATCTTTTCGAGGATGCGGTAGTGCGAAATGGTCTGGCCGATCATTGGGCTGAATCTTAGGTCCAGAGGAAGGGTAAGTCAATGAAGGCAATAAGGTTGACGGCGTCTCAGCACGATAGTTGTTGAAACATCGCCATTGCAGTCCGCAATCCCGCAGGAAGCTGCCCTGGGGGAGGGCAACTCCAGGTCGTAGTTGGTCTAAACGCCTGATTACAAATGCTATCCACTGAGGCTTTAGACGAGACTTATCTTCGTTTAGATCGTCAAAGGTACAATGTGGGTGATCATGCGGATGGTTCTGGACATCCTGGGGCAAATCCTCCGTACCCTGTGGGCGCACAAGCTGCGCTCATTCCTCACCATGTTCGGAGTTGCCTGGGGGGTGGGATCGTTGCTGCTTCTGGTCGGCCTGGGCGAAGGCTTCCGTTCGGGAAACAAGCGTGCGCTGGCTGAATTCGGCGAAAACATCATGTTCATCTTCCCCGGCCGTGCCCCAGCAGTCGCAGGGAGCATGAACTCCGCCCGCAACTATCTGCTTACCTACCGGGACTATGCAGACATCCGCAAGGAAGCTCCGCACGTCCGGAATGCCTCGCCCGTCCTATCCCGCGATGACGTCCGCGCGGTCAGCGAATTCGCCAGCGCCAACGGACAAATTGTCGGTGTGGAGCCGCAATACAATGAAATCCGGTACCTTCCTCTCAAGCAGGGACGCTGGTTCAATGATTTGGATGAGGGTCAGAGGCGCAACGTAATCGTTCTGGGCGACGAACTGACCAGGAACCTCTTTTCCGGACGGCCCGCGGTCGGCGTCACCGTCCTTCTTAATGGCATCAGGTTTGAGGTCATCGGCACCTTGAAGCGAATCGGCCGGGGCGACGAAAACCTTACCAACATGCGGGGCTACATTCCCTTTCAAGTAATGGCGACCAACTTCCCGCTTAAGGGCGCGAACCACGAAAACTCAATTTCCCTGATCAACTATCAGCCTCGCATGCCGGCTGAGCACTTACTGGCCAGGGAAGACGTCCACAAGATCATCGCCCGCAATCACGGTTTCGACTACCGCGACGAAGACGCCTTCGAAAACCTGGATACGGTTCAGCAAGCCGAGATGGTTGGCAAGATTTTCGATGCGATGAACATGTTCCTGGGTACGGTGGGATTGGTGACTCTGACCTTGGGCGCCATTGGCGTCATGAACATCATGCTGGTGGCGGTCAGCGAACGCACCCGCGAGATCGGATTGCGCAAGGCCCTGGGCGCCACCAACCGCAGCATACTGGTCCAGTTTTTCCTGGAAGGCATTTTGTTGACACTGTTGAGCGGACTGATCGGCATGGGACTGGCCGGCGGCCTGATGGCGCTGCTCGGTTTGCAACAAGGACCGGCGGGATTTGATCCTCCCAAGCTGGTGCCCGCGTCCGCAATTCTGGCGATTGGTTGCTTGACCCTCGCGGGGGTGGCCGCCGGACTCTACCCGGCGCGCAAGGCCGCCATGCTGCAACCGGTGGAAGCGCTGCGACAGGAATAGAACCAAGGGGGAAGACGTGTTACGTGATTTGATCCACGAAGCCTACGGGGCCATGCAACATAACCGTCGCCGGACTGCCCTGACCATGCTGGGCATGGCTTGGGGTATTGCCACGGTTGTCTTGCTGCTGGCCTACGGAAATGGATTCGGCCGGGCTTGCGCCAATATCTTCGCCAATTTCGGCACCAGGCTGATGATCATGGTTCCTGGCCGCACGTCCATGCAGGCTGGTGGCCAGAAGGCGGGTGTGCCCTTACGCTTCACCCTCGACGACGTGGACATTCTCACGAACAATATTCCTCAAATCGCGCGGATCACTCCGGAGGCATCCAAGCAAGCAAACATCCAGTACGAGACGCGGACATTCAACTTCAGCGTTACCGGCAATTACCCCAACGTCACTTCCATCCGCGCACTCAAACTGGCGGAGGGCCGCTTCTACAACGCGCAAGATGAGACGCAGCATGCCCACGTCGCCGTGATTGGTTCCGAAGCCAAAGAAAAGCTTTTCTCCGGACGTAACGCGCTGGGAGAACGAATTCGGGCCGATGGCCTTAGTCTTGAAGTCATCGGGGTCGTCAGCCCCAAAATGCAGGCGGGCGATGACAATACGAACCGCTTGATCTACATCCCCTTCACCACCATGAGCGAGCTCAAGGACACGCACTACCTCGACTCGATCTGGTTCAACTATGAGACCCCTGCGTACGAAGGATTAGAGCAGTCCGCACGCCGGGTGATGGCCATTGAGCACAAGTTCGACCCGACCGACCGCCGCGCCATGTTCGTATTTAACGTCATGGAACAGGTCCACCAGTTCGAACTGGTTTCGCTCGGCCTAACGATTCTGCTGGGTTTCATCGGTACCCTCACGTTGGGCATCGGCGGGGTCGGCCTAATGAACATCATGCTGGTTTCGGTGACCCAGCGGACCCGCGAGATTGGAGTCGAAAAGGCGTTGGGTGCGCGTCGGAGGCACATCCTGCTTCAGTTTCTGGCCGAATCTCTCGCCATCACTTTCGTTGGTGGCGCTCTGGGAATCATCCTCGCCTACGGGGTTGCGCTCTCCCTCGGAAGGCTTACCCTGTACAGCGCGGTGGCGAAGAACGCAGAAGCGGGCGATGTCAGCCTGGTCATTGCGCCGAGTACTCTGATCGTGGCCACGCTCATCCTCGGTGCCGTAGGCCTCATCAGCGGCATGGTGCCAGCCATCCGGGCCTCGCGTCTCGATCCCATTGAGGCCCTGCGATACGAATAGCATTGCGGCCGCACCCTCACTCAAGCCTACAAGTGGATTGCTAACCATTGTCTGTGCCTGTCGTCTTTAGGACTGGCGTCGGGACTGTGACGGGGAAGAGGAAGCTGGGATGATGACGCGACTGTTCCGCATTTCGGTTGCCCGAGGATTCGGCGCTTCCGTCGTTCCGCTCAGCGCAACCCTTCTGGCGATCTGGCTTATCGTCCCTATGCTCTAGCTCGCGGACTCGGCGAGCAACAATCAACGCACGGTCACGAAGCTCGCCGAGAGCATCTATCTAATTCAGCACAAGAACGCCCCTGATCAGAGACTTTTTCGAGGTCTTCACGTGGCCTGGTCTGCTTGAGGCAGCACACGCGGAGATGTGGCCGCGCTAGGCAGAGCGAGGATGCAGAATATCTTGCGGAACCGCTCCCCACGGTCAAGTGCGGCGACCGACGGTAACGAAAAGGCCACCCTCGTGCGCGAGAGCACTAATCCATCCCAGCTGTGCCAACCAGCCCTCAAGGTACCAGTTGTCTTCGGCAGGAGTGAACAGTTCCTCCGAGTCTTCACACAGCATTGCGCTTGGATACGCGCGCAAATATTCGACGCCATTTTCGGCAAACCAGCCTTGGACCTCGGCCAAGGTGTGACGGTGCTCCTCGGGATGTTGATATTGGTCCCGCACCCATGCCTTGCGCCGTGCTGGCTCGCTCTCTCGGTCGCGCAGCACCGGATCACACGGGATGAATCGGTATCCAGACAACCGAGCGACGAAGCGCCGGGCCCGGAGAGGAATGCGTGCGAATGCGTTGTATACCCCGAGAACAATGACCCCGCCCGGGCGTGCAAGGCGCACCATGCGCGCGAATGCCGCACTCGGGTCTGGAGTATGGTGCAAAACCCCTGACGAGTAGACCACATCGAAAGCACCCGCTCGCAAACCGGGATGGTGCAAGTCGGTTTCGATGAACTGTATCTGATCGAGTTCGAAGCGTCGGGCCGCCTCAACTCCTAGCCGGAGCGATTCGCGTGTGAGATCCGCGCCAATTACAACCCTGTCAGCACGCGCCAAATACAAGCTCATCTGGCCGGTGCCACACCCGATCTCTACGACGCGCGCATTGCCGGGAATCGCTCGGTCGATCAAACGCGCGAACTCACTCCGCTCGGCGCGTGCTCGCAACCAACTCAGGGTGGCGCGTGGCGGATAGTCGGGGAAAGGTGCCCGCTCATAAAAGCGGCGCACAATTTCGGTTCGCGTATCGCCCAGCAGTCGCAGGTTAGGGATGCCATCGGGCGCTTCGTAGTGCATACCGCAGTCGAGACAGGACCAATCGGTTCTGAGCGGGCCCGCACACGATGGGCAGGCTAATAACTCCAGGAGAGCATCCACGGATTTACCAGATTGAGTAGATGAACGGAGCTAGTGCTTCAACCGCGGTTGCCAATATGAGCAGCAGCCCCGTTATACACAGAAAGACGGCCAGCGGCGTGAGCCAGCGCTTGCCAGAATCGCTTTGCCATAATCCGCGGACCAACTGTGCCGTCGATCCGAAAGTGCTGCCAAACACGATTAGTCCGCGTCGAGTTCTGCCGCCTCGTGTCTTAATCACGCAACCTCCTCTATTTTGCCTACTTGAGTTCTTGCCATTGCCGAGGTGCGCTTCATGACTCGAGTCTCTCCGGCGACCAGAACATCGATCTTACAACGCAGGAATGTCGAGTATCCTTCAACCGCCCGATTGACAATCGGTTCTCCCGCCAGATTGAACGATGTGTTGAGCAGCACCGGTATCCCAGTGCGTTCCCCGTATGCCTCTAGTAGTGCATGCAGGCGTGGCGACATCGCTGGATCCAGCACTTGGACTCGAGCGGTTCCATCGACATGTGTGATTGCCTGTAGCCGCGAGCGCCATTCGCTCCGAACGGGAAAGACGCCCGACATGAAACGTGCCAACCGCGTGCCGCCAGGCGGAAAATCGAAATACCGTGCTGCCACTTCGATGGGAACGACAGGTGCGAAAGGGCGAAACGGCTCGCGGTACTTGATTTCGCGGTTGAGGCGATCGCGCATCTCAGTGGTATGAGGCGCCGCAAGGATACTGCGATGGCCAAGCGCCCG